>JAABUV010000030.1_pt1 | contig 180981 bp, 177 predicted proteins | sample 5559971 | NCBI WGS metagenome assembly JAABUV01 (sample SAMN10711881, study PRJNA513362) | rock metagenome | isolation source: Antarctica rocks | place: Antarctica: Victoria Land, Knobhead nord | collected 2015-12-19 | reverse complement strand
CACCACCCCTCCCCAAACCATTCCTACGATCCGGTCCGTATACTAAGGTACCTTTCTAAAAGGAATCGGAGACGGGGATAGAATGATGCAATGGAATGGAAGGGAGATGACGGGAACGAGGTTCTATGGCTCCCTTATCAAGGTACCACGCTCTATGCCTCGACTCGTCCATCCAACCGTTTATTCGACCATCTCTCCCCGTCCTGCGCCCATTTCCTCCGTCTCGTTTCCTTCCCTCGATAATTCTTAAGAGTCATTTATCCATCTATCCCTCCGACCCTCCTTCCATCAATCAGTCCATGCGTCCTGGAGTATCAGATTCTGTATCATATTGTGTATCATATCAGTACCTTGGTCTTCATCAAGGACGAGAGAGAGAAGAATTCGTAACTTGGAAAGTAGTAGAGCAGGCTTGACATGAAAGATAACCAAGGCGAAGTATGTGGTACATAAGCCGGAAGGAACATTGGGACGGAAAGGAAACATGGTAGCGCGTCAGGGGAGGTCAATTTCTCGGAGGATTCCTCTTCGATAAACATTGGTAGCAAAGCTAAATGCACCATTTCCGATAAAACACATTATGCAGAGAGCTCTGTAGCCCTCCACTCTCTCAACCCAAAAATATGCAAGCCGACCCATTTGAAGAATACCATGGCACCTAGATGCCCTCCCATCCAGATACAACAAATACCGAATACCTAATATTATACGCTTCAATACCAATGCCGAAACCATGCTGCCCCACCCTGACCTCGCCCACCACCTCACAACGCCCGTAAAAATTATTATTGCCTCCTCGCAGCCTTACTGCCAACCTCGCTAAACACCCCCTCCTCCTCCTCTTCCACGAGCGCCGGCGTCCTCCGCTCATGTCTCCGTTTCGGACGTCGATGCCTACTCGTACTAACATTACTAGCACTGTCATCAGGCATCAACTCGCTAGCGCCGTCGTCGAAGCCATCTTCCGTCCCGGACTCCCATGCGAAACTCGCCGGCGTACCCATCCGGAGGTCCGAAGGCGTACTGCCTCTCCGTTCTTGATTTGCTTGTGCGAGGCCCGCGCCTCGTTCTCGCATCACGCGCCGGACGGTCTCAGCTTTGAGGTGCAAGGCTTCAAAAGCGTTCTCTAATGTTTCCATTGATAGAAATATCTCGCGCTCGACTTCGGCTAGGGTGGCTATTTCGGTCTCCTCGTCTAAGGTGATAGGAGCGCCAGCCGTGGCAGGGGTAGAATTCCTGGGAGAGGGGACGGACTGGGAGTCCATTCGGGAGATGGGACCACGAGATGGGCCACGAGATGGGCCACGTGATGGTGGTATAGATGTTGAGGGGGCCGGATCGTCGGCACCACTACGGAGGAAGCCATCGAAGCGGCCCGAGGTGAGCAGATCCCATTCTCCGTCGCTGATTGCGGCCAGCGTGGCAAAAACATTGTGAAGTGGAGGGTTTGTCAAGAGGTACATGGCTGATTCGGGGTCTCTTGGAGGAGATCTTAGGCGATAAAGACGTTGTATAGCTAAGCCGGTGTTTTGGAGAAGGCCAGCTGCGGTGTTGTTGGGCGGCGTGCCGGTCGTTGAAGCAGCTGCGCTCGGAGCGACGCCGATGAACGAGGAAAATATCGGTCTTTGCTCGGGATCCAGGCGGGTGAGCATTGCAAATATCAATGTATCATCATCGACGTCTTGTGGAGGGCTGGTAGGCTGCTGCGGTTGACTTTCGAGCCATTTGTCGACGGTTAGTTTGGTCTTTTTCGACTGTCGTACGTAATGGTCTCGAAGTCCTTCCGGTACATCAACATCCATCTTCTGCATGGGTGCCGCGGGGTCGGGAGGGGAGATTCCCAGGCCCACTTGTGTCGAATCCATAATGAACGCAGGCCATTGCGGTAATTCTTGCCTTCCGCACACGTACTCGAGTATCTCGCCCCAGCTAACGCCCCTCCTGTCGTCAACATCAATATCGTCGTGCGCGGGAGTCTGACAGAGAATGCAAGTGCACGATTCTGCAGAAATATCGCGGGCAAAGACCGCTTCGAGACGATCAAGCAAGCGTCGAGCCACAGATCGGTAACCGGTAGCTACAGCCAGTGACCCGCTACAAGCCATTACTTTATCGTAGCTGTCGAACAGGTCATGAAACGGGGAGAAAACCTTCTCAAGCTGGGCTGCAACTTGGATCCCTGCTTGTGAAGTCTGGGTTGGTGGTAGCACACCTACGAGAGTCCGAGGCACAGACCGAGATAGACCCCCGTTCTGCATCAAATAGTCCACCCTTGGCGCTAGCACTTGAGGGGGTGGGGGAGGCGGTGGTGGCATTGGTGATTGGTCATGGCCCCTTGGCATGACGTTGTAATCACCGAGTGCAGAGAGACCAGGTGTTTCTTTCCTGTTTTGCGGGAAAATAGGCTCTGTGAGCGTTGGCGTCCGGGGTGACGAGTCAGAATCGGTCGTTGGAGATGAGTCGCGATCTGGACGAGGACTGGCAGGGCGCTCCGTTGCGCCAGAGTCGATAGTGGAGCCATCAGTATCCTCGCTTTTAGTGGCAGATTGTACTGATGAGGGTGGCTTGAGGCGACTTTCCATGGTAGATGTTGAGTCCTCGACAGTAGCTTGCTTGGGCCGAAGCTTCGACGGCGTGTCAGGCTTGGACCTCTTCGCTGACACGGTAGACCTTTCCTCCGCTTTGGATGCCTCTCGTGTGCTAGTCCTCGATTTAGCTGGATGAGATTGGCGATCCTTCCCCTTCTGATCACTCGCGTCTGAGCTAGCTCTCCCCAATCGTTTCTTTAATTGATCCGCAGCTCTTTGTAGATCGCTTCTCTTTCGTTCCACCTTGATCTTCACTGTGTCCACCTTCGGCTTCTCCGTTCGCGACCGTTGATCCATCGTTGTCTCTGGCGGAGTTGGCGGCGCGCACCCGGCAGGATTGAGTTCGCCGTTCGCAGGCTCATTTTCCTTGTCTTTCTCCAGGTCGGTAGGATCCGGGGTGTAGTAGCTCAGCCTGGGATTGGCAACATTTTCCCTACTGCCAACCGCCTCTTTACTGTGTGCCTTGGAGAATGAAGGGTATGGTAAGCTGGTCTTGCTTCCTAAAGGTGAGTTTGATGCTTTTTCTTTCCCTAGATCTGGTGCCGGCATTGATACTCTTCGCTTTGACGTCGTAGGGGAGGTATCGGTAGAGCGGTGTTCTGGCGGAGTAGATGCCTTGTCAATCTTACGAGAAGGCCGTGAGGATCGATGACGGGTCTTGTCCTTGGATCTCGGGGTATCTGAATCTCGCTCTCGTTCTTTCTCTCGAAGTTTAGAAGGCATAGTAGTGGATGTGCGACGTGAGTGAGGTAAGGTCGAGTGGATTGCTGATTCAGACGATATGGTGGGTATTGTGACAACAAGTGTATTGCATGATCTCTGCTGCTGTCACATGCATTATCCAATACTGTTATTAATGCATTTCTGTCCTTGCTGCCGGCGCATGATGAATTGAAGTTCCTTGTGAAAGAGATTCCTGTGGGTTGACGATGACACGAGGCTAGGACCTGTGCGCAAGGTGAAGATCTTAGGGGGTCCGCTACGGCTTGCGGGGTTCAGATCAGTAGGGGAAGCTGCGATTATTGAGCTGTTTACCCTTGGATGGAGTTCTTGAATCGCTGTCCCGCAGAGGGGCGGCTCGGCTGAATGGTGTCTTGGCGCTCAGCGGCTAGAATATGTGTCATCCAACTCTCATCCAAGCGTGCTATTCTCAACCAAGGTCTCTTTCCTCAGGTTGCTGTCTTCTTCCGAGAGCTGCTTGCTACTAATCAGTATTTCAATATCGATGGAATTGATGTTCGCATTTTGACGAGCATGTCATCGGAGATAGAAAACACATATCATAGGTATACAGCTATCTACGATACTAACTTGTATACCTGTCTATATTGTGCAAGTAAGATACCATCACTATCCACCAAATCCTACTTATAGTTAAGGTCCTGCATTTCCCGATGCCCCTTAGATAAGTTGGACCCTATTTACCCCTAGGCACTTCCTCAGGGCGGAGGGAATAACTCCCAGTCAGTCATGGTCGTCACAAATGCGCAGAAGACATGGGGCTTCAGGCACATTCTAAGCGACTCTCGAGGTAGGAAATCGTGCTATTCACGAGTTCAGCGAGGTTTGCATTGTGATTAGCCGGCGGCTTGCCTTCCTCAACTCTCTCACGGACTTTCGATGTGTCGCGGCCAAGACATCCTTGCTATCTTTCCATTTCCGCTCGTCTTTGAGCACTATTGAGCCAGGTTCCAAGATCCTTGTGGTTGGCTCCATCAACTCCATTATACGAGCTCCTAAGCACTTCGCATCCTCGTGCGCTTTCTCCTTTGTGATCAGAAACGACTCCGCGATGTTTGCTGCAGTATTTTAGCCACCCATCCATCCAATTAGGTGAGCATACCAATTTTGACCATGCCATCACGATTGAGAAGGACTGTACCGCAGTCGAGGTTGCCACAGTAAAGAGAGAGTTTTTCGTGAATGAAACAAAGGCCGTCCAGTATCTATTCCTTCCTGTCAGTACGCAGATAGCTTCAATCATAGGTCATTCCCGGTCACCTCTTTACAGATCGCCGCGATCTCGAAGGCTTTCAGCTGCCCGCTCAACGTCCCAGTCATCTGTCGGAGAGACACGTCCATTTGTTTGTAGACGGTTGTAATTTCATGGTCCTCCCAGTACATTGCTTTGACATTGACCACATGATCACTCGTGAATGGTGGCATACACCGTGCATTATCTTGTCTGTTTCTTTCGACCCGTTTGATGGCAACCAGAATTCCCGCCCTGGTATTGTCGCATCCAATAACAGCTGGCCCGGCTTGATCTAGAGCCACCCACTCGTGATACACAGTCTTAGGTCAACTACCAGTACGGTGCTCTACGCTCTCTGATCTAGTCTTCGAGGGAACGAAGAGGTCAATCGGTTTTGCTTTCTTCGAAGAAGATTCGGAGTATGCTGGTGTCTCGAGGCCACGCCTTTTGAGTGGCTGAGGTAGCCGAGATGTGAGGATTGAGGCCGGAATATCCTTCGGCTCGATCCGCGATGTGGCTTCACGTTACAAAGACTTAATCTCACCGATCTGAGCGATTCGTTTGTGCATAATGGATCCAGCAATTCCATAGAGTGTCGAAGTCTGAGATGGGGGTGAACCGAGGCGGTAGAGACTTTCCATTTCAATTCTTCGTCTCCCATATTTCGCCTCCCTCAACAGCCAGAAATGGCCTTCTCACGCATCCAATATCGCGTCCACACCAATGGTAGTTTTGTAACACCCAATGTTGTATTTCATGTCAGGCAGGAATTCTCCTCCACAACTATGGAGACACTTTCAAGTCGGCACTACGGTACTGTCGCCGAGCAGTCTCCAAATACCAGCTATATATTCACCGCAGATATCTTCGATAATCACGCTACAACAAGCCCATCACCTCGACAAGATGCCTCTCAACTCCGTTCGGCCCTTAGGGCAAAACGTCGACCACAAGATACCACAGGCACGATGAAGCCGAAGGCCAAGACAGACAACACTGCTTTGAATCGCCGTGTCGCTTTTGCCAATGATCCGACGGAGCAACAGCAATCGTCTATACATCCGGCGTTTCGCCCGCGTCCAGTTTCCGGCAGAGCAGGCGACGTCACTGCTATAGATCACCTGATTGCGAAACATGGTGGGGTCACATCGACCTTTGCGGAACTGCCACACCAACTTCAAATAGCCAAGAAAGATCCACCTCTGACTTTGACCGAACAGGTGGAACAGCTTACCCGGCAAAATGGGAATATATTGGAAGAGCTGGCTTTCTTCAAAGATATGCGTAACGTGGGAATGACATTTCTTAGGAAAGTGCACAAACTACACGGACAACTGAGAGAGGCGTTAGAAGAGAGATCCCGTGAGCGAGCAAGTGCAGAGTTGAAATTCACCACGTATTGAGGGATCAACCTAAACGATGGCAACGTGGAAGACAATGTCTTTTGACATTTCATGTATCGCTGTATATGACTTCGAAGCTCGGGATAGCAAATAGGTCTAAAAGTGAACCTGCCAACGCATTGACGTGCCGATGTTGCGCAAGGTATAGTCAGAAAAAGGCCTTGATATTCAATGCGAATTGAAATTGAATCTTGAAAGAGAGAAGGATGATCAATACTGCGATATTCTCCTGTCAATGTCCCGTCCGTGCAACTGCTTTTTGGTGAAGAAAACCATAGAGCTCCGGAACCCTTCTATAGCTGTGACATAATGCTCCAAAACAGCTGATCTTAAGAATAGAATATCTCCTGGCTTGAAATCGAAGCGCATACGCAGGGCAGGCACCACGAATTCACTACCAGAGAATTCCCCAAAACAGCACATAGCCACCCATCCTTCTTCAAGTCTCCTCTATCCTTGTGGGGCTCTACTGTCAGGTTCCGCGACATGGCATGCGCTAAGAAAGCCGATTTGCCAGAATAATGATATGCGTTCAAGGAAGTGAGGCTCAAAATTTCCTTGTAAGCCGTTTGGTATGCTCGAAATGCTTCAGGGTCTACCCTTTCAGAAAAAAGATTGACTGCATGAATTAAAGGGGCGATACGTCGAAAGGAGTGGAGTACGGCCTGATATCGAATATTCGTGAGCAAGCGGGTTTCAGATCAAAGGATAGGGACGTTGTTGGCCTCTCCCTGTTCTACCCACATGCCCAGATAATAAACTCCATATGGTATCCCTTTCTTCTCATATTGTAGGGCGGTCGTGTGGCGTTTCATCTGTTGCCTTTATTCGGGGAGGGGGGTAACTATGGTTGAGTGTATCTATAGCCTGTTGACAGTGTGCAATCAGATCTTTCCACTTGTGTTGCCATACTCTTTCCAGGCCTCTCTTGAAAAACATAGCCAAAGGTTAGGAATCCTCGGAGATCGCAATAATGTCATGACCGACAAGGGTAGTTTCGGCGGTACGCTTTCGAAGGTTTCCTGGCTGCCAGACCTGGGCGAACATTGCAAAGATTGCCAATTTAGTGATGAAACAAATCGAGGAATATGTCGATGAATGGCTCTCTCGATCATCCTAGTGCAGCCTTTGAAAGAAGATGAACCTTGAAATTTGTAGCCAGTGAGCCGTGAGGCAGTGTGTGCTGTGTCTGACGGCATGGACCTGCCCGAAAAGGAGGTAGAGGAGACAAATCCAATCCTCTTGCATTCGTCCCTTCCGATTCTGAATCCACCGTCTCCCCACTCCGCAATCTTCCTTTCGCACCATTATTCCCAATTTTGTTCCCCTCCAGCATCCTGCTTGACTCGGTTTTCCGTTCCTTCTTCTTTTTACGAATGGCAGTAGAGGTAATGGGGGCAACTCCAGAGGTCCGCAACAATCGGGTAGTCGGTAATATAGTAGATAATGTTGTGGTAGTGCTCTCTTCCATCTTCTCTTTCTCCTCTCAGATGATCCTGAGGGAAAGTTCAGGCCTTGACAGTTCTGCTGCAGCCTTATATACGAAGAATTGGCCAAGATAGATGCGCATCCCCTAAGCGCTACCGAAGACAAGAAGACTTTGAACATTGACTCTGCCAAAGCCACGCTGGCGCAACAGTTCCCGACCGCGATAAACGGGGAACTCGGCCACGGCCGTGACGCTGACATTCTTAGCACTGATACCAGCCTCATCCAATAACTGTAGCACCGCATCAACTGTCCGCCCTGTGGCAAGCACATTGTCGACCACTACTACTGACGCGCCTCTGGAGACCACATCCCGGCCCCATCTCAATCCTCTTCTCTCCTGAATCGTTGGATGCCAAGGACGAGATATGCGACGGAAGCTTGCTGACCGAATACCACATCCACTTTGGCCTAGTCACCGATGAAGTGGGTTTGTAGCAAAGACGTACACTGGGTCAGCCCACCCGATTGGCGGTGCGTCTGCCGGCCCACCTCCGACGCGCAGACGTGCCAGGGTATGGCCGAGATGGTGTTGGCGCCCATGACGCAGAACGACTGTTGGAGGACCTGCTCTTCGATGTCGAGCGAAGGGGTGCACGTCTAGCAGGGTCTCAAAGGACTTGGCTTGGATGGAACATGCCGACGGCGATGCCTCCGTACGACTCGTGCTGTCGACCACTCCGCCCAGGTAGAATAATGCGCGAGCGGCAGCATCTGGACGCTGCACTGCGTTACGAACGGCGCCTGCAATTTGCTATCGTTGGAAACAACTTCAAGCCTTTGGTATATGGATAGATCACAGTACATTTGTTTGGCTCTACCTAATTGAAGCTCGAAATAATTGTGGAAGAACAGCGGCGAGGTTGAATTGAAAGAGCACATGCTTACCGCCCGGGCCGAATCTTTGACGCCAAGCAATCTCCCTACTAACCCACAGTGCATCTTTTCCGCCCCGCCCGTAGGGTGTTCCCGTTGTTGAGTGACCCCACCCCTGCTACCTGAACTCCGCTTTCACTCCTGTGTGCAGGATGCCTTGCTCGTTCGCCTTGCAGCACCTTTAAGCTGTCTTCCTATATCCTGAGCAGTGTCCAATAACTGGACAGAATGACGTTGTGGCCACCTAGATGCACCAGCTCGGGCTCTGACGGTTCAGCAGCGGTGTGTAGGTGATGACTGTACCCTTCTCTGGGAAGGTTCGGGTGTCAAGACCCTTAGGCCAGCTGTACCGCACATGCAGAAGACTGATTCCTCCAGGCATCATCCAATTAGCGAGCTAACGATGGAAGAGTCCCGTCGTCTCTAAGCTCGGCTTCGTACATCTTTGATACGATTCCCAATGAGGAAGACAATTCGCCATACTGCCAAGGCCATCACCCCCAGCACAATTCTATGGATGTGCCCAAGAACGGGCTAGCAGAGGGATCGTGTCCGTCCTTGAACTCGAGTGGCTATTGCTCGCGGGGCGAGTGTTAATAGTTGATGTCTCTATTTCATGCTCGTGTGCCTTCAGCTTCGACTGGAATACGGAAGGTGTGATGCTTATTTGCCAGAGGCGCCGACAGGCTGAGCTTGTTTGAAATAGCCGCGGTATCAGATGGTGTTTCCCAGCTCTCCGGGCGCGTTGCCGCCCTTACACGTTCGTGACGTTAATTTACCTACGATAGGCACCGACACCGACGGGGTTGAGACGCGGGTACCAGCCTCAATCTGTCTTTCCTTCGGGTTTCAGATCAGCGGTGAATCTTTAACCGGACTTTAAGCAGATCAGGTCCGTAGGTGGCGCCGCCCCCATGGCAAAAATATTGACGGGCAGTCCTCGTCTAGGGCTCCGATCGCTAATACCATTGAGACTACAAGTATTCCTCCGCTCCAAGAGTGACTTTTTTCTATTCGATGAAGCAGCTGAGACGTGTGGACTCTTTACCACTTGAACTCATTTTGCAGGGCCCTTCTCCCTAGCTTTGGTCCCAGAAATTGAAATGGAGTTTATAGGGATCTAGACCGGCCGGCCGGATACACCTGCCTGGTCCTGGGGTTTCCCTACATCAGTCTTTACTTCGCTGGGATCTCACCTCTCTTTCGCCAAAACCACCTACCTACTTTGAGACGGAGAGAAAGGTGCACAAGTCTGGTGTCTATTACACTGCGGAAGAAAAAAAACCACGAGATGGAACGAAAGAAAGCAGATTTCAAATGAAATATACGGGATCTTTCCGGTCAAAGTATGCCGTCCCCCAACCTGTTAGGCTTCAACCTGCTTCCTCCACACGGCCAAGACGTCCTTGCACAGCTCCACCAGCGCGGTGTTGTCCGACATGACCTTGAGTACCGACACCTCGATGCCGACGGAGTGCATAAACCACTCCCTGATCCTGACGGCCACGAGCGAGTCGACGCCCAAGCTGGCCACGGGCAGGTTGCTGTCGAGCTCCTCGGGCTTCATGTGCAGCATGGCGCACAGGGCCGACCCAAAGCCCTTGAGCAGGAGCTCGAGGCACGCCTCCTGGTCGCCCACGGCGGCCGCGAGCTGCGCCTTCAGCGACACGTTACCGCCGTCCTGGTTTGTAGCCTCGCCGCCATCCTCGTCCGACTGCAGGTAGTGCCACAGGCGCGGCTGCTCGCGCCACGAGTAGGCGCGGATGTCGCCGCGGATGCCCGTAATGATCTCGGCGGGGCCCCCGCCGCGCGGCCGCCCGCCGACGATGGCCTCGGCCAGCATGTCGAGTAGGTCCGTCTCGCTGACGGCGGCCATCAGCACGTGCAGCGCCTCCTCGATCATCTTACGCTTCTCGTGCCGGTGCACATAGCCCAGCCCGCTCACGTGCCCGATGTGCATCACGCAGGCGGGCGTTCCGCGCCGCCGCAGCTCGCTGGCCGTCCCCTGCATGAACCAGTTGGACGCGCCGTACGCCGTCTGCCCGGCGTTGCCCGCGACGGCGACTGCCGACGAGAAGAACACGACGAATTCGAGCTGCTCCGGCTTGGCCTCCCGGTCCAGCAGCGCCACGAGGTTCTGCGTGCCTGCCACCTTGGGCCCCATCACGGCCGAGAAGTCAGCCCACGGCTGGTCCGCGAACAGCCGGTCGCGCATGACCATGGCGCCGTTCATGACGCCGGCCACGGGCGGCATGGACGCGTGGATCTCGGCCCAGGCGGCCGAGAGGGACGCGGCGCTGCAGATGTCGATAGCCATGAAGCGCAGGTTGGCGCCCTTGACGGCGGCCGCGTGGTCGACAACGAACTGGGGCACGACGGGGTTGCGCGAGGCCAGTACCACGTGGCGGGCGCCGTTGTCGAAGAGCCAGTGCGCGATGGAGATGCCCAGGTCGCCCGCGAGGCCGAGGAGGAGGTATGTCTTGTCGGCGGAGAAGAGGCCCGCATGGTTCGGCGGGAGGAGCTTGGCCGTGACGGTCGAGGCCGTCGTCCGGTCGAAGACGGCTGCCGGGGGGACCGAGGACAGGGAGGTCTTGCTTATGTCCTGCACGGCGATGATGCATCCGTCGACCGCAGAGGCAGACGGAGGAGCACTGCTGCCTAATTGCTTCTCGACCAGATCAGCGAACACCGCCTGGCTGAGCCTCCTGGAAACGACACCATCATGGCTTTCCGGGGACAAGTCGGGCCGCTCGACCCTGATGGCTGGCCAATGCTTGCGAACCAGACCAACCAGTGCATTGCCGTACTGCGTGTCGTCCAAGCAGATGAACGTCGAGGCGCCCGTGGGCTTGGCCAGCGCAAGCTCGCGCTCCGTGATGAAAGGGTGCAAGAACTTGGTGTGCCCTTCCCTCCTCTCGGCGTCGTTGGTGGTCTGGCAGAGCTGGATGTCGCCCCGCCGCGAGGCAACGAGCTCCAACTCCTTGGCGAGCCAAGCCGGAGCGCCGTGCACCCACACACGGCCCTCAAAGCCCTGCAGAGTAGCTTCGGCGAGCGCGGCGGTCAAGAGGTGGTGCAGCTGGTGACTGTAGTTGGCGACTTGGCCGTCCTTGTCGAAACACCATAGGACGTCGAGACCCGCGTCCGTGACGGTCGAGCCCTTAGGGCGCGTCAGCACCAGGACTGTCTCTCCAGACAGGGAGTTGCGAAGGACGCAGAGCCGTTTCGCATGCTGCTCGTCCCGAAGGCGAAGCTTGTGCACAGATGATGCCAATACCTCCCAACTCTGGGCTTGCGCGTCGTCTTGGTACGATCGTCCAATTGCCAGCTGTCCGCGCTCGTCCAGCATGATGAACTGGCTCGTCGCGGCCACCTCGACCGTAACCTCCTTTGACCGCGTGTCGGCCAGCGCGTTCAAGTCATCAATGGGCCACACTCTGGGGACGTAGAACGCGTTATCCCTCAGCACTAGCTCCGGCTCGAGGGTCCAGAGCATCTCCTGGCTCTCTCCATGGCCGTCGGCAAGACGCAGGAGCAGCTTGAAGACCACGTCAGGATCGACCGTGTGCGCTTCCTGCTCGAGATCCAGGACTTGCAGCTTTAAAGTGGTCCGCTCGACGCGAGCCGACCGCCCCCAGCCCAGGACCATGGTGTTCTCGGGCTTCGTGCCCGTCCGAGCGCCCTCGGTCACCCAGAGAAGAACGCTGGCCTGGCGCATCACCTCCTGCAGGCCCTGGAAGCGGCGCTCGTCTATCTTGTGGAAGACCGGGGTGTCGAGGTCGCAGAGATTGAGGACGATGCCGCCGGCCGGCACGCGGATGTCCTCGAGCCCGGAGACAGTCCTGACGGTTGCCACCTGCGCCAGCTTCTGCCCTACCTGGGAAGCCAGTTTCGTTACGACGTCGCTGGGGGACGGGTCGTGCACGAGCAGAACCTCCGCCCCCAGCTGCTGCACCGAGCTGGTCGGATCGCGCAGGGCCATGACGGCGTCGTCGACGGCCTGTGACAGCATGACGCTGCAGAAGGACGGGGTGGAGCTCACGTCGACGCCCGAGAAGCCGGACTCCTTCAGCAGGGCGTCACAGTCGGAAACGCTGACGATCTGCGGCTGCCCGTCGTCCCTCTCCAGCCACGAGCCCGGGAGCAGGGACTGGATCAGACGGACGGGGAGACAGTCGGCCGTCATGGCCACGAGGACCAGGAAGCCCCCGGGACGGAGGAGCTTCCGGGCGTTAGCTAGCGTCTCGTGGCTAATATTAGTCGAGTACGAGGTCGCGGCGATAGCCAGGTCGTACGCCCCCTCGGCGAAGCCCTGGCGGACGAGATCCTTGTCCATGTCGAGCAGCTTGAAAACGAGCTTCGCGTCGTGGTCGGCGGGCTCAACGGCGTTGGTGACCGTGTAGGACGCGCAGCGGCGCCTGCCAACCGACTCTAGCACTGCGTCCCGCAGGCCTAGGCCGAACGAGGCGCCGACCTCGACCATCTTCATGGCCGGGTACCGGTGGCTGAGCTGGGCCACGAGGGTGGCGGCGTCGCTGATGGCCTCGCGGAAGCCGACGCCGTCGGCGTAGAAACGGCCGAGCGCGTCGTCTTGCTCGGCCACCTTCACGGCCGGCGTGAGGCCGCGGGTGATGGACGCGAGGCTGCGCCCGAGGGCGCGCATCAGCGTCACGTCGGCCGAGCTGGCGGCGCCGAGGCGCTCGACCTCGCGGTCCAGGACGTCCTCGCTGGCGTCGTCCAGCCACTCCTTCTTCGCCTCGTGGTGCTCTTCCGCCTGCGCCTTGGGCAGGAGGTCCTTCTGCACCCAGTTGAGCAGGTTCTTGCGGTTCTTGCTCATGAGCATCGTCTCGAAGGGCTTGATCTGCCTGGTCAGCCTCTGGCAGTAGAACAGCGCCAGGCGCGCGGCGAGCTTCCCGACCTCGAGCCTGTTGCCCGGCACGCGCGCCTCCCGCCCGGGCTCGATGCCGAACTGGGCGTCGCGCTCCCAGATCTCTTGCGAGTACAGCTCGCGGTCGGGCTTGCGCGAGCCCGGCAGCACCGACATGTGCACACCGCGCACCTGCACGCGCGTCTGACCGCTCGCGGGGTCGAAGACGTCCAGGTCGCCGCTGATGAGGCTGGCGTCGGCGTGGGTGACGAAGGTGTCGGCCTCGAGCGCGGGGGCGGCCGAGTCGGTGGCGGGCGCCAGCGGCATCATGCTGATGCGGACGCTGTCGATGCGGCTGGGCACGTAGATCGAGCGCTGCCGTCCGTCGCCCGGGTTAGAGTACCCGGCTAGGAGGCCGTGGATGACCGTGTCCAGGGCCGCCGGGTTCATATCAGGGCGGGTCAGCAGCTCGGCTTGGTGCCAGCCTGAGGGCATGGAAACGACGGCGTGGTGCAGGCGCCGGAGCATCGCAGGCGCCTGGAAGTCGTCCGTGTACCCGTGGCCCAGGGCCGCCAGGGTCTCGTAGAGCTCCTCAATGTCGATCGGGGTCAGGGACAGGGCCGGCTCCGTCCTCTGCGGCAGGACGTCATGCGTAGGCGCGCCGAGCACAAGACGCACAAAGCCCTCGGCGTGGGCATCAGCCTGTGCCGGTGCATCTCCAAGCCAGTTTCCATGTTTGACGTCGACAGGCGCGCTGTAACAGGCCCATCGAGCGGTGATGGCGTCGTCCGACTGGTCCGTGACGCGCACTGTGAACAGGACCTCGGTGCCGGACGAGTCGGGCTTGAGGTTCAGGGCGCGGAAGATGTCAACGTCGTGCAGCTCCACCAGCCGGAGCTGCTGCGCGGCCGGCACGAGGCGGACGGCCGCCTCATACGCCATGGTCACGTACCCCGTGGCGGGGAACAGGTACTCGCCCTGGATCCTGTGGCCGCGCAGCCAGGGGATCTCGGCGAGCCGTAGCACCTGCCGCCAGTGCACCTCGCGCCGCCTGCCGCTACCGAAGGCGGTGGCGTGGCCAAGGAGCTGGTGGCGCGGCTGGCTCTGCGTGCGGAATAGGGCCGACGCGCGCGACTCCTTCCAGTACACCGTCTCGTGGTCGAAGGGGTACGACGGCAGGTCCTTTAGGATGGCCGGCCGCCGGTTGCCCTTCTTACTCGTCGCAAAGGCCCGCTGCATACCTTCAAACCCAACCAGCGGACGACCGCTCTGCAGGGGGAAGGTCTTCCACAAAAGTCCCAGGGCGTCGGCGAAGGCCTCCACGTCCGCTTGGCCGCGCTTAAGCACGCCCGAGTACGGGAGATCAACCCCCGTCATATTAGTAATGATCTCGGAGGCGGGACCCTTGAGGGCCGGATGCGGCCCGACTTCCAGCGCGAGGTCAAAAACGTGACCCTCGCTGATGACGCGCTGGTTGGCCTGGCTGAAGAGCACCGTGTTGGTTAGGTTATCAACCCAGTATTGGCCTTTGAGGGCAGCTGCCTCTTCTGGGTGGGTGAAGGAGCGGCTGCGCCCGTTAGAGCCCCACACGCTCGAATACCACGGGCAGCTCTCCCCCAGGCCCTTATGAATCTTGATGCGGCACTTCTTAAGCGAGTCCAGATACGGCTGGGCGGCAGGCAGTATGTGGTGGGAGTGATACGCCGTGTCAACCTGCAGCACGCGGGTAAACGTGCCAGCTGCCTCGAGCTTTTCCTGGGCCGCGTCGATGGCCGGAGCATCGCCCGCCAGGGTGCAGCTGCGCGTTGAGTTGCTGGCGGCCACCTTAAGCGCGCCGCCGAACTCGGCGCAGAGGGCGTTAGCCTGGTCCAGCGACATGCCCAAGGCCATCATCTTGCCACGGCGGCCGTCGGGCCCCTGGGCCAGCTTCGAGTGCAGGCCGCGGAGGTAGGCGATGCGGATGGCGTCGTAGGCGTCGAGATAGCCGGCTGCGTAGGCGGCGCCAATCTCGCCGGACGAGTGGCCGACGACGCCCGCGAACTGCACCCCGGCCGCGCGCAGCACGTCGACCAGCGCCACCTGCAGGGCCGTACACAGCGGCTGCGAGATGGAGGCCTCGCCCACGCGGGTTTTCGCGGCAGGGGCGCTCAGCTCGCCCACTAGGGACCAGGTAGGGCGGTCCTGCTTATCCGGCAGGCTGTCGAGGCTCTCCTGCATGCGCATGAAGGCGCCGCGGAAAACGGCCGAGGACTCGTACAGGCCCGCGCCCATGGTAGCCCACTGGGCGCCCTGGCCCGTGAACACGCCCAGGATGCGGGGCGGCAGCGACTCCGGGAAGGCTATGGCGCGCGGGCTCTTGCCGAGCACGGCGGCCCCGAGCTTGGTGGCGAGCTGCTGCGCGCTGGTGGCGGAAAATGCCGCGCGGAAGGGGAAGTCGGCGCGCAAGAACAGGGTGCGCGCCAGGCGGCCCAGGTCCACCTCGGGGTGTGCCTCCAGGTAGCCGCGGAGGTGCGCCGCCCTGGCGGCCAGCGTCTGCGCCGAGTTAGCGGATAGCACGAAGAGGCCGCCGCTATTGCCGGCGCTGTGGGCCTTTTCGTTGTAGCCTTGCCAGCTCTCGAGAATGGCGTGCGCGTTGGTCCCGCCGAAGCCGAAGCTGTTGACGCTGACGCGGCGGGGGCACCCGTCGGGCAGGGCCGGCCAGGGCTGCGTCTCGGTCAGGACGCGGAGATGGGTGTAGAACGGCCGAATCTTGGGGTTCAGCGTCTTGAAGTGCAGGTTCGCTGGGATCTGGCCGTGCTGGAGGGCCAGCGAGGCCTTGAGGACGCCGGCGAGCCCTGCGCTACCCTCGAGGTGGCCGATAATGGTCTTAATGGAGCCGACCATGAGCTCGCCGTCGCCCTTGCATCCCTTGGGGAAGAAGACGCTTGAGATGGCTTCGGCCTCTCTAGCTGTGGACCGGCAAGGACTAGTGTCAGCGTCTACTTCCGTCAGCATCCAGGGGCGTGCATGCACTTACGGTCACCCGCCTGCGTTCCTGTACCGTGGGCTTCAAAGTACTGCGGCCGGTCGCGCTCCCGCCTCAGGTCGAGGCCAGCCCGGGCATAAGTAGCTCTGATGAGCGCTGCCTGTGCCGTAGAGCTTGGCATGGTAATACCTACACCGACGAGGTTAGCATCGTGTACTGACATCATGACATGCAGACCACGAACCTGGGGTCCGGCCGTCTTGGTTAACACCCGTCTCGCGGATGATGCACTCGATGTGGTCACCATCTACGATAGCTTGCTTCAGCGTCTTCAGGATGACGGCTGAGAATCCCTCCCCGCGGGTATACCCGTCAGCGTCCTTATCCCACATGTAGGACCGCCCGTTAGGAGACAGCATGTTGAGCTTGAGCGAGAGTCAGCAGTATCCAGTATAAACGAGACTTGGCAGAGGAATATCGATCACTTACACTCGACTCGGAAACAAATGGCTCCGGCCCAAGTATCAGGTTCGACCCCGCCGCGACGGCCATGTCGGCCTCGCCGCTCCTGAGAGTCTGGACTGCGTGGTGTAGCGCCACCAGGCTCGACGAGCAGGCCGTGTCGACGGCTACCGACGGGCCCTTCCAGTCGTAGAAGTACGACACGCGGTTCGCTAGGATGGACATAGCGACACCGGTGGCGTGGTACTGCGGCAGGCTTTCCAGGCCGCGCACCGATACCGACTGGTAGTCGAGGAACATGACGCCGACGAAGACAGCCGTAGCGGACCCGCGGAGCTGCTGCATCGAGTATCCGGCCGACTCGATGCCCTCGTAAACCGTCTCGAGCAGCATGCGCTGCTGCGGGTCCATCGACTCGGCCTCCTTAGGGCTGATGCCGAAGAAGTCGCGGTCGAAGACCCGTGGGTCCTCGCCTAGGAGGTAGGCGTGGCGGACGTTAGTGCTCTGGCGGTCTTGTCAGTCCATCAGGTTTGTGGCCCTAACCCTCCCTACACTTACCCCATGGTGCTGGCTGTCCGAGTGATAAAGTCCTGTGGTGTTAAACCGGCTGGGCGGGATCTCTGAGACTACATCCTGAGGGTTCTTAAGGAGCTCCCAGAGCTTGGACGGGGACAAAGCGTCGCCTGGGAAACGGCAGCTGCTGCCTACGATAGCAATAGGCTCCCCGGTATACCTGAGTTCGTAACTTTGATTGCCCATCTTTAAGACACGGGCGATTCGGTTTTAGAGATCATATGAATGGAGAAGTAAGTATGTCTTTAAGTGTCTTTTATTAGGTTATTTAATACCTTGCTTTGTATTTTATCATCGTATTAATAGTACTTTGTTTCTTGTTCCTATCAAGATAGGAATTCTATAAGAGGGATCGACGCGGCTCTCCGGCGCTCCGATCGCAGAAGCCGATCTGCGTAGCTACTGACGGTGACATCGGAAGAATCGCAGACGACGGAATTCAATGCGCCTCATCTCACCCCCCGAGTTCCGGGGTCTGATGCCTTGACCCGCCGACCTGGACCAAACTCCCGACGAAGCCAAAGCTAGTTCTCAGCAAATAAATGGAAGATGTCTTATCCTAGACCATTCAGCCGGATTCCCTATCCTAGAGGCTGATGCTAGAACCTGACATTAGTTAACTCAAGGGAAAGTCGTTAATTGTTCTACTTCTACTACTACATCCCAGGCCAAGCACTATTCATTTTCGACAAGTCTTCCCAGCCTATACAGCCAACATAGTATCTGCGACCACTATGAAAGCCATGGTCAGCAACCTATCGGGCGGCTACCGCCTCGCCAGCGACGTCCCGCAGCCGGCGCCGCAGCCAGGCACGATGCTTGTACGCGTGCACGCCGTGTCGCTGAACCCCTACGACGCTAAAATCATAGAGTACGGAGTTAGCGCGCCCGGCGCCTACGTAGGCGGTTGCGACTTCGCGGGAGTCGTGGTCGCCGTCGGCGCAGGGGTCACGCGCTTCCGGCGCGGCGATCGCGTCCTTACCATCAACACGCACGGCGGCTTCGCCGAGTACGCGCTGGCCGTCGAGGACCTGAGCTGCCACGTGCCCGAGGGCATGCCGCTCAACCAGGCGTGCTCCTTGGGCCTGGCCGTAGGCATCGCCGGCCTGGCGCTGTTCCAGGAGCCCGGGCTGAACCTGCCGCTGCTTGAAGGCGAGGTGAATCTCGGCGAGGTGAACGGCGAGGTGAACGGCGAGGTGAATCTCGGCGGGGTGAATGGCGAGGTGAACGGCTCGGTGAATCACGGCAGGGTGAACGGCGAGGTGAACGGCTCGGTGAATCACGGCGGGGTGAACGGCGAGGTGAACGGCGAGGTGAACGGCGAGGTGAACGGCGAGGAAGACGGCGAGGAAGATGAAGCTAAGGCGGCTGTGACAGTGCTGGTAGCAGGAGGCGCTTCGGCTTCTGGCACGATGGCCACGCAGCTGCTCAAAATGTCTGCAGACCCTTCCCTCTCCCAGCCGAAATGCAGAGATGCACGACGTGCTAACATGATTCCTTACGTCCCCCAGCGCCGGATTCAACCCCATCGTCACCTGCTCGCCCGCCAACAACGCCCTATGCACGTCCTTCGGGGCCTCGGCCTGCTTCGACTACCACTCGCCGACGTGCGGCGCCGACATCCGGCTGCACACGGACAACACGCTGGCGCACGTGCTCGACTGCGTCACCGACGCCGCCACGATGAAGATGTGCTACGAGGCCATCGGCGCCCAGGGCGGCACCTACATCGCCCTCGAGCCCACGACCAACACGGTCAAGTACACGCGCCGCGACGTCCGCGCCGACTGGGTCATGGCCAACACGCTGCTGGGCGACCCCTGCATGCTGGAAGGCATCTATGGCCGCCCCGGCGCGCCCGAGCACCGTCTGTTCGCCGGCCGCCTTTTCAGGCTCGCCGAGCGCTGGCTGCGCGAGGGCAGGATCTGGAACCACCCCCTGGAGATCCGCGACGAGGGCTTGGAGAGCGTTGATCCCGGGCTGCAGGACTTGCGCGCTGGGATCGTCAGGGGCAAGAAGCTCGTCGTGCCGCTGGAAGTTGGGGCTTAGAGTACGTACCGAGGGGTTGGGAGAAGGTAGCAGTCTTTTTCTAGCTTCTCAATATACATGTAATATTCTACGCGCTTTGTGGGTATACATTCGAGGCGGTGACTCGTTTCAAGCATCCATGCGAGCTTATAAATTGTACGTAAAACTACTTGCGATAGAGGAATCCAAATAATGAAAGACGTGATATTACCAGTCTAATCTTAAAGTACTCTTCTTCGGCATATAAAGTTATCCACGCAGCTCGTTAAAAACCACGAGTTTATCTATCTAGTAGCTCCTAAACAGCACGTATTCCCCCGTAGAGAGATAATAGAGCGGTATAGTCGCGGCCTTACATGAAGTTACTATATACAGAGGCTAATACGAGGACTTCTTCGTCTAGAATTTTCACGTAAAAAGCTAGGTAAAATAATACGAATAATATTAATGCAGCCTAAGAATACTGCAAGTAACTGGCCTTAGCTTAGATAATCCCCTTTCTAGTACTAAAGTAATACACCGTGAAAGGACTTGTAGTATAAGCCGGGAAGGAATTTATGTACCTGCGGAGACCGGCTTATCCGACATTCCCGATATTTCCGATATCCGAGTAGATAAGGCGAGTCAGATAGCCTACGGCCCGCTCGCGAGACTGTAAGTACAACCCGTACCGCATCGGGACCGGTATACCAGACCTAGCGGACAGCGACGTTCCGATAATTAATAGATAGCGAGGAAGGTATCTGTTTTATATCGCCATCTTAGCATGTATAAGCATAGAGCCTAGACGTTAAATAGTAGAGAGACGGTTTATACTCCACCACACCCACCAGCCCTTCTACGTACCTAAATCCACCGCCATGTCCCGCCTCGACGTCAGCTTCCCGACCCTTGATGGCCTCACCCTGCGTGGCTGGCTCTACCTGGCCTCGAAGCGTGGGCCGGGCATGATTGTTTCTCCAGGCGTATGTACAGGACCCAAACCAAGACGGGAAAGAGGAAGGAGCTGGCGCTAAAACTTCGGATATACTATCTAGTTTAACATGCCTAAAGAGGCCTTCGTACCTGATATCGCGCAGTGGTATCAGAAGCACGACATCACGGCGCTCGTCTTCGACAATCGGACCATCGGCTCGAGTGACGGCGAGCCTAGACATGAGGTGAGAGTTCAAGCATGATATTACAACCCCCTTCGGCCGCGCTGGCGAGTCATCACTTTGTAGATGAAGTGTCTAACCCCAAACCCCCGCTGTAAGACGAACCCTCGCAAGCGCGTCGAGGACCTCCACGACGCCGTGACGTACCTTTCTGGCCACGAGCTGGTAGACCCTGAAAAGATTGCACTCTGGGGTCTGTGTTTCGACGGGAACATGGCCCTCGCGGCGACGGCTCTCGAGTGCGTATCCCCCCCAGCTGCAAGGTATAGCTCAACTCCCTGCTTACCAAGACCTTCCGCAGTCCGCGCGTCCACGCTGTCATTTCTGTGGCGCCCGTCATCGACCTCCACGGGTTCCCTGAGCGGCGACGAGCCGTGCTGGAGCTGGCCATGCAGGACCGTGCGGCCCGGCTTGCCGGGAAGGGTACGTGACACCAGATCCCAAGAAACCCCCCCCCCCATGATGCCGTCCGCTGATCTGATGTTCCTTTTTTCTTCAGCCACCTCCTGCGCAGAGCCGATCTACCTGCCGTACGTGAACGAGGACGGCAGCGTCCCGCTAGGACCGAAGCTGGGGCCGGACTTCATGCCGACGCTGGCGCGGCTCAAGATCCCCGTGGAGAACCGGGTGACGGTGCAGACGTATTACAACTCGTACTCGTGGGACATCATGACGCTTATCGGCCACGTCAGCCCGACGCCCGCCATGATGGTGACGCCCGAGAACGACATCGAGTGCCCCGCCGTGGAGCAGATGGCCGCCTTCGCCAGGATGCGCGAGCCCAAGACCTTCCACCTGCTCCCCGGCAAGGGCCACCTGGACTGGGCCTTTGGCGATGTCGACTCCGTCCTGAACAAGCAGCTGGAGTTCCTGAAGGATGCGTTGAAGTTTTAGGGTCGAGGACGGCAAGCCTTTGTTTTGGGTCTGGAGGATTGGTAGATTGCACACTTATAGATGGTAGCATTAATATCAACAAGAGCTGCGTTGTTATTCGATTTTGATCTTGCTTCCCTGTAGTAGTCCTTGGTTTCACACTCCATTCTGCATGTGAGCCTGGCCTCTGCGAGGATTTCCCCCGAGACGCGTAAGCTGTAACTGGAATTCACCATCATATGCCCCGACCTGACCTCTCTGCCTTAGCCGCGTGTTCAACCTTTTCAGTGTGTACTATGTTTAGTTCATGCCTGTGTTTAGTTCATGCCTGTGTTTCGTTTTATGTCTGAGTGTAGTTTTACTTCATGTCTATGAGACAACAAACGAGGTGATCGAACAGGAAAACTCGGTACAACCTCACCTCCAGACCAAACCCAGTACTCCATTCCCAGAGGCTGCTCCCCCGATTGCACCGCCATACTCCGGGACGAACCGATACTAAAACGCTTCCAGCCTCTCCATCCGAGTCTGCAGCTGAAGGATCGTCCGCCGGAGCCTGAGATGATCGTCTGGCATTGCTCGCACGAGCGCCTGCGCAAGGTTGGGAATGCCTACCGTGTCGGGCATCATGTCCTCCGCCTCTTGCCCCGCAAGGTCCCGGTCCAGGCTACTACCGCCGCTGGCTCCGCCGTACGTACTGGTCACCGACGACGAGACCGGGCTCGACGGCCGGGCCGGGAAGAGACACCGGTCCATGCGGTTGATCAGGTGCATCAGCAGCTGCAGGACCATGGTGAACTGCGCGGTGCACGGGGGCCCGTCGCCGTGGAGAGAGGAGCCGCAGCCGCCGCCGCCGCCCGGGGGCCGTTTCTCGGCCGCCACCGACTCGACGCACCGGTCTATGGAGTCGTAGATGGCCCTGAAGAAGACCAAGAGGTGCTGGTGGCAGGCGAGCGTCGTCAAGACCAGCCCCCCGATGTCTGCGGCCCGGCAGCCGCCATCGCCGCGGGCCGCCTCTAGCTCATCCCCGCCGTCGCCGGGCGAGACCATCGCCACGATGTTGTTGATGATGCGTACTAGCGTCCTGGTGCCCTCGAATGCCTCGTTGACGTGCGCCGATGACACGGTCGGCGGGGCGCTGCCGGGGCGGAGCAGGAGGCGCGTGGCCGAGACAGCCTGGGCGCTGACGGCCGTGGCCTGCGATGTGAGCCCTTGCAGAGAGTCGGCAGCGAGGATGTTCTCGTCGCCGGCGTCGGGCTTGGGCGACGAGGACGGTGGCGGCGAAGGGACGCCGCTCCACCACTGCCCGTCTCCCGGAGCCCCGCTCCTTTCGGCCACGGTGCCGTGGGTCATGTCCAGGTCGAGGCCGACGTGGTCCACGGCGCTCCGCGGCTGGCATCCTCCCCCCAACTGTATAGGGGGGAGCACGGGGAGCTGGTCCCAGTTGAAGCCGTCGTAAACCCTAAGGTAGGGACTGCCATCTTCCTCCACCGAATCAAAGGGAGCAGGATACTTTTCAACGGCAGACGGCAGGCTTTGGCTAACGGCTGATATGCTGCCGGCGGTGCTCAACCCGGGGCGTTGGGTCCTCAGCCTCCCTGTACTAACATATTAGCCTCACTAGTGACAGCAGGGCGGGCGGGTCAGGTGCTAGGGAGGGAACTCGGTCAGATGAAAAGTAGTCGGCCGTACAGCTATAGACGCAGGTGGTGCCTGCCTTTGCACATCTCGAACACTTGGGTATGGACTGGCCCGGTGACGGTTTCTGTATAGTCTGCGAATCCTGAACACAGCGGACCTTCTGCTGCCGACAGCGCTCGCATGAATGGCGGTGGGACATTGCGGATCGGATTTCTGGAACCCGTCTCCATGAACACCGAGCGCTTGGAATCGCACGCGGACGAACGACAATATATGAACCAAACCATACAGCCGGCGGGCAACCAATAAGAGCCTCATTCACTTACCGCCTGAAGGAACCCACATCGGATTCTGAAGTTACGGCGTAGATGATATGGGAATCTTACCTCCTGAAGCAATCCCACAGGATTCGAAGCTACCTTACGGCGCAGATGTTACGGGAATCCCCCGTCACCTACCTGCTTGACAGTGACCAATGTCACACTTTGTAACGCTTAGGCCACTAGCCGGTGGGAGGAAATCTCGATGCTCGGTACCAGCCTCCTCTCTAATTGGCGTGCTCTGTCCGAGGCTTATCTTAGCGAGTTCAGCTTGCGACCTGACTGCATTAATTCCAACTCAGGCCCGCCACTACCGAGCCTAATTTGAGCTTTAGGAATACCCGCTACTACGGTACCTACTATACTATGTAGTATCCAAACGGGTTAATTGTTAGCGTCTTAGCACTCTTCTAGTAAGGACCCCACTAGAAAAGTGCCAAGACGATAACAAATAACGCCCTCGACACCTAAGGTAGTACAGAGATAAGGTAGGACAGCTCGGTTCGATTTCAGGAAGAGTGTAATTTATCCCTATATACTATAGCCTTACTGACATCGAGTCTTGAAGTTAGTCGAGGTAGTATCAAGTATTCATTTATCAACGCCATATACGGTTCAAAGCTAGTCCTAAAACCGAACCGAGCTATTCCCCCTCTGTAACTTGATAGTAGGGCTCGCTCGCCACGTGGCAACTGCTATCTCTAGTTCTAGACCGCTGCTCTAGGGGGTTGTAACTCCAGACAGTCACCTTCTAACTAATCGTTACACTAGTGGTTAATCTTTCGCTTAACTACCAACAGTCATATTTTAGTCTGTCAGCTACCTACTACACCGTAACTACCTCTTCCAAGAAGGTTTTATCAGTTGATGACAAGAAAAGGCTCGCTTGCCTAACGTGCTCCCTCGACTGGCGAGGTATTCAATAGTGATGAAAGTGGTAGGCTCCGCTATCAAGACTATACTTTCCTACAAGGCTTTCTTATAGTAAGTTTTCCAACATAGTAAGCACGGTAGATATATCATCTAAGCCTTGAATTGCTACGTAGATCTATGTATGTTATGTGCGATAAGTATGTATCTCAAATAGTATCTGTCATGCTGATTGGTTTGCTTAGTCAGAAGGTGACTGTGGGGAGGTGACTGTGGGGAGGTGACTGTGGGGAGGTGACTGTGGGGAGGTGACTGTGGGGAGGTGACTGTGGGGAGGTGACTGTGGGAAGGTGACTGTAGGAAGGTGACTGTCCGGAGTCGAACCCGAGTAAAGGAAGCATAATGCTGCAGCCCCCAGGCTGACAGCGACCTGGGGAGAGGACGAGGATGGGCTCCGTGCTGGCGCATTCTCGACTCTAACAGACCGGGAAAAGGGGTCTTTCCGGTACAATCTGTTAAGTGTTACATTTTGATATCGACTCTCGGTAGTTTAATCTAGTAGCATGGAGTATAGCAAAGATTTGCAAGATCACGGCACCTCCGTCGCTTCTATTACCTTATACCTCCATCCCCTCCATCCTTATCGAATGCCCGGTCTATTTTCCCTCATGACGAACAACCATCAGTGTCCGTCTCCCAAACCGCTAAACAAGAAATCAACCTATCGCTACGGGCACATCCTCTGGATTAGCGTGACTGGGAAGCTTTTTCGCGGGCACACACAAGGAGAACAGAAAGGCCACCCCGGAAAACGCTAGGGCGACGGCGAAGGCGGCTTTGATGCCAACCATGTAGGCCTGGAGGACGCCGGGAAGCACGTCGGGCGGAAAGACGTTGCGCAGCTCGGACGCACCCGTCCCGATCACCAGATGGGGGTTCACCGAGGGCGCCGTCCTGGGCAGCTCTTTAAGCAACTGGTTCACTAAGCCGGCTTGGCCGGCCGACGTGCTGAATGCGCCGCCGATGGTTTGGTAGACTGAGAGACATGCAATTAGCATCACATAGCCCAGGGTCGATGGACAGGGGCGGACGGGCACTTACACAAAAGGTTAGCCGTGACTGCCGGGAGATCTTCAGGGCCCACGCCAGCTTGCGCCACAGTCAAGCCGTGCGGAATGCCAAAAGCCATGAAAATTCCGACAAAGACCTGGTAGCCGATCCATTTCTTGCTTGGGGTTCCAATACCTATCGTGTAGAGGAGCCCCAGGGCCACGGTCGTCATCATGGAACCGCTTACCATGACGGGCATGGCGTAGCCCGTCTTCATCACCACGGCGCCACCGACCAGGGTGAAGACGGACGCCGCAAGGACCAGGGGAAGATTGTTGACGCCGGACTGGATGGGGCTGACGCCCTTGACACTCTGGAAGTAGATGGGCAGGTAGTACAGCAGCACGATGTAGGCGCCGAGGAAGAAGAACTGGAACGCCGACGCGGCCCACAGCGACCGCATCTTGTACAGCCGCGGCGGCATCGAGGCGTAGTCGCCCAGCCATACCTCCCAGGCGATTAGGGCAATCGGGATCACGAACGCACCGACCAGCAGACCGATTACCTCGCTGCTCTTCCAAGGGTACCTGGCCCCTGCGTACTGGAGACCGAGGATGAAGCAGGTGATGGCCCCCATTACCAGGGCGAAGCCGACCGGATCGGTATGCAGCAGCTTCTGAGTCCAGGAGACCTTCGGCGGCGCGGCGGCGGCGGGCAGGTGGAAGAAGAAGAAGACCGCGAGGGCGGCGGCTCCGCCGATGGGCAGGTTAATGTAGAAACACCACCTCCACGTCACCCTGTCGGTGAAGGCGCCACCTAGTAGCGGCCCGATGGCGCCGGCAACGGCGTAGATCATGCCGAGGACGCCCATCATCATGGGCCGCCTGGCGGGCCGGACCGTCAGCGACACGATGCTGTAGCCGCCTACGGCGAGGGAGCCGCCGCCCAGGCCGGCGATGGCGCGGCCGACGACCATGGTCTTCGAGTTCTGGGCCACGCCGCAGAGCAGGCTGCCGAGCTCGAAGATGAGCATTGAGGCCAGGAAGGTCCACTTGATGTCGTAGTACTTGTACAGCTTGCCGGCCGACGGCTGGGCGGCGCCGTAGGTCATGAAGTAGGCGGCTGCGTACCACGACACGTCGCTGAGGCCCCCGAACTCGGCCGTTATCCTTGGGATAGCCGTGCCGACGATGGTCTGGGTTAGAGTTAGGGTTGGCGCGGCCACTGGCTTGTGTGTGGGCGTGAGGGTTACTTGCCTGGTCTAGTGCAATCAGGAAGATGACGACCAAGGCGGCGCTTGACAGGAGCACCATCTTCAAAATTGACGGGTACTGGTCGTCGTCTTCTGTGGTCTGAGCGGGCTTCTCATTAGCTTGGACTCTGGCATCGGCAACGTCCGTCGTGGAGCCTTGGGCGGAATCCGTATCCCCTACGTTCGCCATCGTGGGCTTCTTCTCCGGCGAGTCCGTCATAGCATAGGGTTGAAGTTGTGATCACAGGAGTGAGGGCCCGACTGCTACGATCTGGGTCTCAGGAAGACCACTTGAAAAGGGGAGAGTGGGATGGGAGTAGGGAAGACGACAGCTGGTGACGGAGCAAGGATAGCAGATTGGAAATCTAGGGGTGAGAGAAGGATATGGCTATGACGAGTACCGGGGCAGATTCTGTTTGTCCATCCATCCCTCCAGGATGTGATAGATACCTAACGACTAGTAGTCGGGAAGCCGACTCGGAAATTCCTTGCAGCCTTGCAGGACTTATCAGTATGCCAGTGTCTTGGTTTGATTTACAGTCCGTTACTAGGTAGGCCTTAGCGGCAGCGATCGTCCTACCGCTAGAAACCAACGGTTATAGCCAAGATTAGGCATTTGAAGCCGAGCTAATAGTACTTGAGTAGTAGAAGGCATCAATGTATTTTAATGACTCGGAGAATCAGTTCTTGATACGATGTAACTTCATGCGATGTAACTTCAGCCTTCAGGCCTTTATCGGGAGGATTATTATACCGAGGGACCTTGTTCGGGATGACTATAATGCCGATCGGTCAGATCTTAGCTCTTCGAAGCGGGCAGGTCTTGGCTCTGATATGCCGGAAGTGACTGCAGTCCACCCCCGAAATAACGTTACAGGCGGGTAGCAAAACAATTCGGACACTTCTAGCTGAGATCCCTGCCAAGATGTCCGAATTATCTTGCTCACCGCATGCGTTACTACTTTAACTAATGCAGTTGCAACTTTTATCGCGCTAACGTTAATTTAGGGGAGGGTAGAGTAGGCTAGCCTTAATACAGGTGTGGAGTGGTGTAGTCCACATAAGAGGCATAACTATAAGATATGTTACCGTACGTCCTTTTAACTTAGTTAGATGCCTTAATCCTCGGAGACTTGCCTTTTCTGCAAGGTAATGATGATACCTCAGTTTGATTGGCTCTAACCTTTTGGTGAGATTGTGACATGAGTGGAACACAGGAAATGCAAGGTATCTCCATGTTTCTATATGCTACTCCTTACTCGCTGCTCGAACGTAGCTGGTCGTCGAGTCCTCGCAACTCGCGCGGCTACCGGCTGGAATCAGAGCGATTCCACAGAAGTGCGTAGGTAAGGTAGGTAGGTATCATGCATGCGCTTCAATTCCGACGTCACCTGCGAATTTCCAGATGGCTGCTCCCGAGATTTCTTTTACTACATTACAGTCACGACGGTGCAGATACAGCAGAAAAGACCGTGGACGTTTCGTTTATACCTATGAAGAACCGAGCCAGTGACTAAGCCGGCGAAGTTCTTCATGACTACTAGGTACATCCTAAGGAGAACGCCTGTGGTCGATCAACGTTTAGCACGCCACCCTCCCGCGTTGGAAGAACAAGAAAAGATTACACCCTTACTACTAAAACCGTACTAATTCTAGACTAAGGTAGCTTGGACTGGACCGAAGACTCAAACGGCTGAGATGGAGGCTTGGTAAATCCGCTAGAGTTGCGTAAGAAGCGCACGCCAGGAAACTAAGTAGGCAGACCACGACCTTGTCAGGACCATTAGGACAGCCATGGCAGGCATTAATGTTCGATCAGATACAGGGTATTAAGGAAATACCTAGAGCAGCCTAGACTAGCAGATCTGGACGTACCTTGCGGATTTCGTATCGTCTATGGAGAGCTCGGAGAATCCTAGGTGTAAGTGCTACGCCACCCGGAATTTCGTGAAGGATGGCTTATCCGACTTTGCTGATGCCTACACACATCACCGCGGTCCGTCGTCCGACTCGCGCCCAGGTCGGAATGTAGCCGCCCTCGCAGTTGCAGAGACGGAGGTGAGACCTGTCGGTGAAGGCAGCACCGCGGGAGGGTCCTGTACCCTGGATCCATTCTTATATAGACCTTGGTAGAGGCGGAACAAGCAGACTTTGGTTATAATCAAGCCAAATCCTTTCCATGGTCTAGGTGAGACGACGTGCAATTCGAGTCACACCCGCTCCATCCAACAGCATCCTCAAGAACCACGAGGCCTGCCGAGTCCATTACTCAGCAACCACCACGATGGCGGATTCATTCTTGCGGAGGCTTCTACACCACGACGATGGAAGTCCCAACTGGATCCACGTTGGCCTCGTCGGTTTCTTATTCCTCTTGGCAGTCCGCGCCGTGGGACTGGTCTTCTACCGCCTCTTTTGGCACCCGCTCGCCAAGTATCCCGGCCCCAGACTGGGCGCGGCAACCCAATGGTACGAGACGTACTATAGCATCATCAAGAGCGGCCAGTTCCCGTTCGAGATCCAGCGCATGCACCAGAAGTACGGGCCCGTCGTCCGCGTCACCCCCGAGGAGATCCACATCGACGACCCGACCTTCTACGAGGTCTTGTTCAACCCCACCGACATGGTCGACAAGCTGCCCTTCCTGACCGCCGCCGGCGCCCTCCCCGGCGTCGTCTCCTTCAGCACCCTTGGCGACTTCCACCGCCCCCGGCGTCAGGCCGTGGCCCCATTTTTCACCCGCGCAAAGGTGCTCGACAACTTCGCGTCGGAGAAGGGCGCGATCAGGTCCGTCGCCAACAGGTTCTCGCCCCGCCTGAGCACCGAGTTCGCAGGCAAGAACATCCCGGTCAACATCCGCCACATGCTCGCCTCCATCGCCACCGACATGATCTGGGAGATCGTCTTCTGCCAGCCATCGCATTTCCTCGCCGCCCCGGACTTCGCCCACCCGTTCCCCATGTCGTTCGAGGGCGCGCTGGGTACCACGCACTGGAACTCGCACTTCCCGTGGCTGATGAAGATGCTCGGCCTCGTGCCGCAGTCCCTGATAGTCTGGGCTTGGCCTACCATGCGGTCCAACCTCGAGTGGCGGGCCGCGATCAAGGCGCAAGTCGACAAGATCATCGACCCGAGAAACAAGAACGCTTTCGACAACAGCCCGGACAGGACCCTGGTCCACCAGCTGACCGACCCCAAAATACCGGCGGACGTGCGGAAGACCGAGAGGGTCATCCTCGAGAACGTCAACATCGTCGGCGCCAGCATGGGCGCTGTTGTGTGGACCATGACCACCGGCATGTACTACATCCTGGCGGACCCCACCGTTCTGAAGCGCCTGCAACAGGAGCTCAAGGCCGCCATCCCGGACGACAGCGGCGATCTGCCCGACCTCCGCGAGCTGGAGAAGCTCGAGTACCTGAGGGCGTGTATTGATGAGTGTAAGATGTCCCATTGAACCTGCAAGATCGAGATCTCGCGACTGACCACCGAGCCCACCAACAGCCCTCCGCCTCGCCTTCGGCCCCATGCAGCGCCTCACCCGCATCCGCCCCAACAAGGCCTTGACCTACGGCGACTACGTCTTCGATCCAAAGACGCCGCTCGCCATGGACGTCTGGCACATGCACACCAACGAGACCCTGTTCCCTGAGCCCATGCGCTTCAACCCGGACCGATGGCTGGGAGAGCCCACCGTCGGCGCCGGTGCTGACCCTCTGGTCCCTGGTGGAGTCAAGCCGCCAAAGACCAGACCGCTGAGCCACTATATGAGGGCCTTTTCGGGCGGTACGAGAGGTTGTTTTGGGGGTAAGTTTTCCGCCTCGTGTTTCCCGTGTCTCGAAGCCTCATCAGTCCCCATCCCTCCCTTCCACTCTGCTCTCTATTGCTCACCACTTGAATGCAGATCATCTCAGTAGGGCGGTTGTGACCATTACCCTCGCAACTTTGTTCCGCCGACATGAAATGCACTTGCATCATAGCACATACTTCGAGCGGGATGTGAAGGTCCACATGGACAAGTTCTTGGCGCGTCCGAAGGGAGAGTCCAAGGGTGTTTTTGTGGTGATTGACAAATGATCCTTCAGGGGTCCTGTCGGGTGCTACTGAACCTGCAGGGTTCGTGTCAAATTATTTTGCAGGGGCCCCAGCCGCTTTACCAGCCCTATCTACGGAGTACACCCCTAGAAATTGAAGTGGATTTGAGGACCCAGCTGACCGGGCCCCTGGTCCTGGTCTCTCTCCATCCGTTTTCACCTCGCTGTTGTCGAACTCCAGCTGGCGCTCTCCTTTTTCTCTGAAGTGATGGCGTTTTTGCTTTCTTGCTTTAGTCCTCTACGATCTCCCATGTGTGCAGCGGCCCCTTTCTCCGCAGTTGTTTTCGATCTCCCTTCCCAGCAGCCTGTTACGACGACGATAGGGGTCAAGGTGGGCCCCTCTACTCACGGGTGTTCTAGGATGGCGAGACTCGAGGATCAAGAAACACCTATAGCTCGCTCAGTGCGAAGTCAGCCTAAAAGACTCGCCGGGGTGGTCGGTGCCTCAAGGCCGAGTCAATATCATGCCTAATGTCCATAGCGGGAGCATCAATGGATGGCCCCTCGACCATGCCCATAGAGGCAACCACGCCCCCCGCTAGGCGTTGTTTCTCAGCATGCAGCGCTCTTTTTGAGAAGACCACCACAATGGATTTCATTCGAGACGCCCAAGCAACTGCGCACGCAGCACCCTTTAGAAAGCGGCAGAAATTTCCTCGTCGATTGCCGGAGGGTAAAATATACTAGTATCCTAGAGGAAAATCCTTAAAGCAAACCTATTTTTCCCCTTCCTCTATATTAAATATACTTAATACCGGAGTAGGCTATAAAGTAATATCTAGAGTCTAAAATAGTTTACTAACTTAACCCCTTTTAAGAAGTATTTCTAGTAATAGGAGTATATAGGATAACTCTACGTCCCGTAGAATATAATAAGATACTATATTAACTAAATACTTTCTATAACCTTATATCTACTTTATATTACCCTACGGCCTCGCGTTACGTTTAAAAGCTATACCTTCCTCTTACCTTACTTAAAGTATACTTTAATAGTCTAGTTAGCGTACCTCTCCTAGGTCCTAACGAGCTGCCAAGAGAAATCCTAGACGACTAGGTTCCTCGCCCTGTTCTCTTCTCTCTGGTCGTAGACATTGATCCGGGATTAAGGGCAGCTCATCGGTTTAAGGATACCTTGTGCCACGGAGTTGCCTGAAGGCGATTGTTGCGGTATGCCAGTAGGGTAGTGGGGACTTCCTTACCCCTGAGTGCTCACCGCGGATGGCCCTCAAACGGTTCCAACAACGCGAATCTTGCTTACTATAACTGCAAGAACCTGAACTTTTAATGTAATTGCAAGTAAGATTTATCTCGTCTCGAAACTTCATGAATGCTGCTACGCAAGTCTAAATAGCAAGTTGGCTGACGGTACAGAGACTCGGACAAGAAACTAATAACATTACCCAATAACAATCTTGAGAGTTTTTAAAAGATCCGATGTCATAGTCATCTGAAATTAAAGTGCTATCAATCAGATCCCATAATAATACGAGCTTTTCTCAGTGCATATACAACAAGCCATAGAAGAGGTTCTGCTTTAGCAAGACTAAGAAACGGATGTGATACAAGTTCCTCATATGTAGTATCTACCGTCATAGACATAAAATCCATAGCGTCTTAAGACCAGCGATCTAGATCTTATACACCAAAGTTCCCAGTCCCTCGAAAATTTGTATTCATCACACTGATTATGAACCGGCCACGCGCTACAGATTCTCATTAACTTACGGCCCCCTTACTAGGCTGATAGTAGTTAAGATTTACTATATTATAGTATTAGTGACGAATAAAGACTGTCGAATAGATACGTATAACGTACCTATTTTTCACGACTCCGTCAAACGAAAGTAGTACATTAGAGCATGTAACATGATAGTGCTTTAAACCTTACGATACAAGGCATGAAACGCTATCAAGATACTAGATTCGTTAATATAGAACCGATAGAATCTACCTTATAACCTACTAGACCGGAGACAGACGTAAGCTATACCTTACTTACAGCCTTATCGCAGCCAATAAACTAATCTAGAGATACGGCTAGGTGTTTAGATATGGTGTAACACGCATCTTCAAATCAAACCAAGTTTCTGCGGCAAAGCAGTCGTCGTATCTAATCATAAGTTGCAGAGATGCTACTGAGGATGAATTAATCCCGCTTATAAACAACCGCAACGGAGCCACCCAGCTCGAGACGGTATACCATCTTATAAGACGACGAAGGAGAACGAACCTTCTGTCTAGCTTCGAGTTTTCGCCTCTATTCGTTCGGTGCTTGTGTTTCGTTGCAAGGTACAGGTCTGATAGACCCGACTCCTATCATTAGACAGGTTTTATAGTCCCGATTTCAAGCGATTATTTAATATTATTTAATAGTTAATAGCTATATTAGGCTATAGTATTTATTAATTATATAAATTATTAAGTTAGTAATTTAAATATTAAATTATTAATTTAATATAAATAATCGCCTAATTAAGCTATTATTCTAATATCCTTTATAGTTAATCTATTACTTACCTATATTTATATCTATTCTATCCCTCTTATAACCTTCCTCTACTATTATTAATAGTTATTTTATACCTCTTAGGCGTACTTTAAAGTCTTCTAAGGATATCCTAGGTATTAGTACCTTTACTATTATTATTATTAATACGCCGGATCCTCCTTTTATATCCTTATAATTAAAGATCTTAATATAGTATAATAAATATATAATTACTATATATCTATATAATTAGTAAGAAGATATTATTACTAGCCTTTATATAAATATACCTCTTATACCCTAGAAACCTCTTAATAATAATAATATCCTTCCTTTATATTCCTCCTAACTTACCCCGCGGAAGTCCCCTTATAAAGAGAAAGGTTATAGGAAAGCTAGGCTATATAATATAGAGCTATTATAGTATTTAGGGAGGTATAAGAGAAGGAGGACTAGGAGCTTAGATATCTTATAATTAGATAGTTATAATAAGAAGTATAGGAGAGGTAGGTAGAAGGGATAAAGTATATATAAAGGAATACTTCTTAGTACTAAGGAGATAATAATATTTATTAATTATATACTTATTAAAGTAGGTATATATAAACTTTCTAGTATAAATTTATAATAGAAGGATATATAATAGGACTTTAAGATATATATCTATTATTCCTACTCTTAGAATAGTTATTAATAAAAGGTAGTAGTACTACTTAAATAGTATAAGTATAAGAAGGAATATAATAGGAGATCTAGGTATATAATAACTAATAATAACCTTATATAAGTACTAAATTAATAGTAACTAATAGCTAATAAAGTTTAGGCTAGAAAATATAAAAAGAAGTAAGATATAAAAGATAAGAAGGAGAAAATATAGGATTATAATATTAAATAAAATATACTCTCTACTTATTAGGGTAAAAAGGTTATAAGGGAAATAGAGAATATTAGTTCTAATAAAATTCCTTCCTATAAAGAAAATAATAAATAAGACTTCTCTTTAGAAGGCTTACCTATCTTACTCTTATTTATAGTAATATTACTATTACCCTCTAATATAAGTATTATATTAAAAGGTTCCCCCTATTAGTAGTAAAGCTTAAGTCCTTAATACTAGAGTAATACTAGCTATTAAAGTAGTATTAATATTAAGAGTAATTTTAAGGATAAAGCTAACTCTATTAATAGTATCATCTATTAGTTATAATGACTATAATAGTAGAATAAGAAAAAGAATAGGGGGATAAGGTTATAAAAGGATAGGTAAAGACTTAAATAAATATAAAGGTCTTATTTAACTTAGGATATAACTACTATTTTAATTAATTTTATAAAGTAAAGTTTAAAATTCTTTAAATCCTATAATATAATAACTCTAGTAATAATACTTATAAGTATTAATAGGCTTATATTAATAAGTAGTACTTAAGCCCCTCTACTTACTAATATTAATATATCTATAATAACTAGTACTTAGGACCTAGCTTTAATTAAGAAGCTAGAACTTATTTATAAGTAGTAACTTAATACTAACGCGGAACTTAAATATTTAATTAAAGGAATATAATAGACTTATAATATATTAAATATACTTTATAAGGAGTTATAAGCCTTTATAACTCTATTATAAAAGTAAATAGGAGCTTAAAAGGACCTTATTTAAATACTCTATATAAATTAAGTCTTATATTAATAGTACCTAAGTAAAGAGACGGAATAAATATAAAAAATACTAGAAAATATCGCTAGTAAGATTAGTCTTACTATCCCTATAGATAATAATATACTAAGCCGTCCCTAGATATCTAATAAAAAGGTTATAAGTATAGTATAACTATATATTAATAGGCTTAATAGTATTAAGGATATAGATTAAGTAAGTAATAGTAGAGACTTTAAAAGTAATAATAATAATAATAAGTAAAGGAGAAATACTATAAAGGATTTTTATATAGAAGTTAATAAGGAGCTTAGTAAAGACGGGGTTAATAATATATAATAGGAATACTATAAGACTAGTAGATATAATACTTAGGTATATTTTATAGCTCTAATATATAAAATAATATAAAATAATAAAATAACTATTAGTATAAACCCCTAATATTTAAGTAACTTAAGATTAGGATATTTTAGAATAAGAAGTAGAAAAACTAAATAGAATATAGAAGTAGAAACTTTAGGTGAGAATAAAGAAATAAGGCCTTATAAGATACTTACTATTTTATAATAATTATATAAATAGGTTATATTACTTAATAAGGGCGGGTTTTTTATATTTCTTATATATATTATAGATTTAGGCTAATTTATAACTTATCTTTATAAGCTTCTTTATAACTTAAATTTAATAATAAGCTCTTAATTAGTAATATAGTCTATAAACTAATAGTATTATAGCGTTAGAATTAGGTAATTATATATAAATTATAGGCCTATAATCCCTTTAGTTATATTATAAGGCTTAATATAAAGAAATATATCTAAGTAATTATTAGGCGGAGTTAATTACTAATAAATATTAGTAGATTATTAAAAGCCTTATCTTAAATTAACTAGATATTATATTTTAGCCTTATAAATAGGTAAAATAGTTTATTAATAGTACTGCTACCTAATAGATATTACTAATAGGTATTAGCCCTAATTTTATTCTATACTTAAAGGTATTTATTACTTAAAGTATTTATATTATCTTAAAACTATACTTAATAGTAATCTATATACTAGCTATTCTTCTATTAAACTTTCTCTTCTATATATTTAGGTAGCTTATATATAGTAATATAATAAATTCTATATACCTATAAGCTTTATTACTAAATAGATCTAGAACTTACTACCCTTAGAATACTTAATATAGCTAGTCTTATATACTAGAAGTTTATAGTATTATTAGGTTATTCGCCTTTCCCTTAAATAGGTTATATAATATACTAATTAGACTATCTAGGTATATTACCCCTAATTATATTATACTATATACCTTTTTATATATAAAGTAGAAGAACCTCTAGTCTTCCTTTAGTTAATAGAAGCGCTAAAATATTCTATTAATAAACCCCTAAATTATAAACCTCTTATATATTTTACCTATATATTTAATTACCCTTATATACCTCTAGATCCTATTATATTTAAGAATAGGATACTAGTATAAGATAAGATTATAGTAATTATATAAGTACTTAAGAATATTATTAATTATAGTAGAAATAAAGGAGGGAGACTAGTTAAATATTATTAATAACTTATATAGAGGACGTAGATATAAGAATTTTACTAGAATAAAATATAAAGTAAGCTTTAAGCTAGGTTAATAACTATATTACTAGTTAATACTTTTAAGGTTAAAATAAGTAAGTAATTAATATATCTTATCTTTAATAAATCTAAATATCTACTTTATTTACTTAGGTAGGAAATTATTAAGACTCTACTCCTTACTTTAATACTTAATTAGTAGGATATAAACGTAGCGTAGGACTTAACTAATATAGTATAAACTAAGGATAAGGAGGGCTAGAGTAGCTATATATATAAGTTCTTTATTAGAATTAATATTTATAATATATTATTATTAATAATATAAAAAATAGATAATTATTAAAAGGGGTTTTATAAATAAATCCTAAATATATAGGGCTAAGTAGCGACGGCTTATATTTAGGTAAATTTAGATTAGGGTTAGTATACGGCTAGACCCGTGTAAATTATTAAATAAATATTGAATAATCTTACTGTAAAACCTGTCTATTATTGCTTTAAACGACGGTAGCGCTACGCTACGCTTAGACGGTACCTTTTCTGTATATATGTAGTATCGCTCTCTTAGTAACATATTTACCGAACTTCAATGCTAGGCTCGCTCTAAGCAAGAGTAAAAGGGATATCCTAGAACGAGTTTTTAAAGCATGGATCTTTCAGCCCAGCTTTTAACCGCCGGCTGGATATTCGTAGGCTTTAGGTGCATAGTAACCACGGCTTCAGCATTATTGGGACTACTTTATAAGGTGATAGGGATGAAACCTAACGAGGTTTGCATATCAAAGGAGCCATGATTCCCTGAAGTGCGGATTAGATAGCAGGAGGTGATCTATTATATTCTACCAAAAATATCCTCACTACATCCGACACAATGTTCGGCGAAAGTAAAGAGCCAATGCACTTGACAGACTCAAGAAACCGTTGAGAAAACTTCAGTCCAGGCCACCCCAGGTGTGTCTCGGAACGACGGGGCTGTAATTACACAGCTGATGCGAGAGGGCAGGATCTTTCTAGAAGTCCGGAACGGCAAGATATCTTGAGGGAATCTGGGTACAGTCCGACATTTCATACCCACTATATATTCTTTACGGCAGGATGTTATATATATATATATATCAAGCCCTGCGCGATGATTGTACCTTACGCAGGCTCTTTATAGGACCTTAGAGGCGCTCCAGATGTTTAATACGTGAAGCTACGGAGCCGGCCTTTTCGGGAGTGAACCAAAGGGATGACCGAATCGAAATCAGGTATCGGCATATACTACGTACCTAGTGTTGGACGGTCTTAGGGGTATAATAGATGGTTTAGCTAGAAGGGTTCACTAGGTAACCGTCTACACTCGGTGACTGTCTAGCCTTATAGGGCTAGTCCCCTATAAGCCTATCCTATTATAGTCTAAAACGTCTATTTCTTACTATAAATCTATAAAATAACTATTTAAAGCTATTTATATTATCCTTTATAAGGTTTTCTTATCTATATACTTTATCCTAATTAGCTAATTCCTATAATTACTTAACCTTCCTATCCCTCCTAGCTATTTTATCTTCATAGCCCCCGTTCTAACTTAGCCGTAGTTACCCTTATTAGTAATTTAATAATAAATCTTTTTAGTCTCTTAATTATTATCTAAATAACTATAGAATCTACCTTCTTTAATATTACTTCCTATATTATAGTTAAGGGTACTCTTATCTTATTTAGTATTACTATTACGGACGTAGCTATAAGCGACCTAAAAGGGGTAACTATTACTAGTCTAATAGTAGGAGGTAATAGGTTCTTCCTTAGAGTAGGATATAATTTAGGAATAGGCTTTTCCTTTAGATTAAAGATATCTAGACTAAGTCTATTTAAGGAGGTAATAATAGCCTTCTATACTTTATTAGCTTAATTAGTCTATTATTCCTTAAGTACTACTTTATTTATATATTTAGTAGCTCTATAATTTCCCTTTAAGTAATAAGACTTCTATTATTTTTATCTATTTAACTCTAGAAGTTTTATATTAATAACGCCCTAGATAGTAGACTTAGCTATTACTTAAATAGCCGCTTTACCTACCTTTTATAAAGTATATAATAGATTAGGTCGCTATATATTAACTATAGTCTATATAATATATTATAGGATTTATTATATATATAAAGTATTAGCTAGTATTAAGGCGAGGTAAAAGCTCCCGCTAGGGCTAGTTAAGGTAATTATAGCCTTAGGAGGTATAATAGAATAGATCTTAATATTATACTATTATAATAGCTAGGTTATAGGAAAATATTATAGAATTAATTTAGGTCTAAATAGTAATAGTCCTACTATAACTTATACCTTCTTTATATTAACTAATATTATTACTTTATACTAGGCTATTTAATAGATATCTAGAAAGTCTACCTTATTAATATAATAGCTTCCTCCTAGATATATAACTTACTAGACGTAAGATTTATAGGCTATTACTAAGGGGGAAAAGATACTAATATCTAATAGTTAAAGAAGATATATTATATATAATAGTAAGTAAAGAAGAATAATTTTATAATTAATATAGTATTAAATTATTATAGTTATAATATATAAAGTATAGCTATTAATTAATAGTATTTAATATTCCCCCTTTTAATAGCCTTATATCTCTTAATTAAACCCCCTTTAAAGCTATTTAAATCTAATTATATTATTAGTTTAATTATTCTTACTAATAGTAATTTTACCTACTTTAAGAGCTTCTTTCTAAGACTTCTAGATTAATTTACCTTTAAAAATAATCTAGGGGGGTAGAGACCTTCTATCTATTAAGATATACTTAATAAGGGATACTTATTTATAATTTCTATATTAGGTTATATAGGCCTTCTTCTTCTTATACTTAGATATTATAATCTTAAGCTTAGTAATTACCCCTTATATAAAGCCTTTCTTATTTATATTATAAATATCCCTCTTATCTACCTTATATATTATCTTAGTTTATAGGTAGAGATTAAACTAGCTTAATTAAACTTTAAGATCTTAGGCTATAATATATTCTTTATCTAGTAGTAGAATATAAGCTATCTTTACCTCTAAATATTATAATATAAATTTCTAAGGTTAATTAAGATTAATTAGGATTTTATTATCTCTTATAAGGAGGATTTTATTTACTATAAACTATACTTACTCTACTCTTAGTAGCTAACCCTAGGCGTAAAGATAGAGAACCTAGGCTAGAATTACTACTTCTTCTCTAGGACTAAGTCGCTATTAGCTTTTATAAGTAGTAGTAACTATTATACTCCCCTTAATTCTATTAGTAAGTATACTCTTTAGTATACTATATTACTTAGCTACTTTAGTAATTAATAGGATTCTATTACCTAGTCCCCTAGCCTCGACCTAAGCTATATAGGCTAATTTTATACAATCTTCTTTACCTAGTTTAGCCTCTTATAATAAAGGAAGGGATAGTAGGGGTATATTTAATATATTAAATAGATTAATAGATAGTATTATTATAAAAATTAGGTTATAAAAAGTTAGAATTTATAAAGTCTAATACTCTAGGGTAGCCTTATAAGGTACTAGCCTTATAAGGCTAGACGGCTACTAAGTATAGACGGTTACCTAGTAAACCCTTCTATACTAGATATCTAAAAAGGTATCTAGGAATAAGATAACAAGACGACAAGACTTTATAGACGTAGCTACTCGCTTATTATCTCGGTAGAAGGGCTTATTTCCAAGTTAAATGTTAGCGTGACAGGGATTATTTTAGTAAGCGCTCAGTTTTAGGGCCTTGACGAGTCGGTACTAAAGCGGGTACCGAGTATTCGGGTCGGTACCAACTTAATTCATGGTACTAAAACCCGACTCGACGGTCAGTCTAAATAATACTAAAAATCTAGTACTAACACTTAAAAATATATAGGATTATCTAAAAAATCCTTTAATACGATTTAATAAAGATAAAGATATTATAACTTTAAAAAAGGATATTAAAGTTAAATTAAAAGAGTAGACTAACTATTAAGTTAGGTTTTAGTACTATAAATTAGTACTAATTATCTGAAATTTTGTTGTAAGTTCGAGGACAGCCGAAGCTTGGTATCCAGTACCTTGGTCCTCCATCGTCATTCTGGGAAGTATTCATATAAACCACAAACAATTGCCCGACATCCTAGTATTTATATATCTCTGCGCAAACGGTAACATAACCCATAATTGATTTGTTAGAAACCTCCCGAACACCACATCGCCTCATGAAGACTGTGTTTTATTTCCTTTCATACTGAATAATGATTTCACCTGTATCAGTATATGAGGAATGCCTTCAAGGTTGTGAAAGTCGCGGAAGCAACCGGTACCTTTCCCTCCATGTGGAATATACGGCGGTGCACAGTATCCCATCCATGGGGTCAGCAACAATGATACACATGCTAGAATGAATGGTCTTTCTGCTCTACCAGATCCTAGAATAGCGTCGTTATCACTCTCATTGGCGTTCGGGAACCCAAGTATCTCGCAATCGTACAGCTTCACCAATTCTCCCAAGCCACACCCCATCCATGTTGATTCTTGCATCCAAGTTCCCAGCTATATGTGGGAGAACACAGCAGAAAAGTTGTTGTGTTTGCATGCTACGGTCAGGTCCATATGTTGCGATGTTTGGTTCAGGTATGTATCCCAGTCGGATGCGAAGTCACACCTTGATAGAGTAATTTGAGAAAGGCTTAGCATAATATTAGGATAGTCATGGTGTTGATCTTGTCCAGGATCAATATTTGCATTGGTATGAGGCAGTTTGGAGTGAGCAAATGTCTGCCGGTCGATGGGGTGTTGAAGCAGTGACGCGGATTCGGCCTGGTTTGGATATCGGATAAGCCATCCAGGCAGCAACAACTGCCATCGAGGAAACTAGGTTCTCCCCCCCTCCCCCTCCACTACCTCCAAGCCCATCCATGCATACGTGCCCCATAACCACCACTTGAAACCCTCATACTCTCTCGCTCTTCTCATCTCCAATCGCAGCCTCGACTCTAGTTACCGTACTTCGTCCATGAATAGGTACATTAATGAGAGCAAATCGAAGCTGGACTGTAACTTATTGTCCAAATTTGTTTTTCAATTTTCGTCTTCCATCACCCCGCCAATGGATAGTGTCGAGCGAAGTTCTTCGACCAGGGTATGTTGATTTAGGGCACAAGGAGTGCAGGATGGCTCATCTTGCATACATACAATGTGATTGGGAAGTGAGTGTGTTGAAGGACTCTGCACGGTCGCGGTAATGCTGTGTCAACAGCAGCTGTGGAAACTGCCGATAGCGGAACGTCGCTAGACCATGTTCGAGATCGAGATTCCAGACTCTTCACATCAACAGCCTCCAGTTCGCACCTTACCCGAAGATCAAACTTCAACAGGCATATTCTCCGAGCCCATACCAGCACCATCAGACCTTTCCCATCCTCCATCACCACCCCCACCCACCTCAGCGACTCTAGCCCCCAGCCAAGCCTCAAAAGCAGCAAACATAGGTGCATCACTATCCCTACAGAAACCTCTAAGTGCAGCATAGCGATCCCTTACGTCCGCACCCGTAGCTCGCAGCACCTTGGCCAGATCCACAGGACAGAGGTACGGAGGCTGTCTGACGTCTTCGGCCAGAGAAGCTGTGGACTGCATGACGCAGGCATAGTAGACGCAGTGATCGATACCGAAACAGTGGCCTAGTTCATGGCTGGCCGTTTGACAGACGCGGGAAAGCCATCGGTCAGACAAGAGGGTTGGATTCGTGGGTGGTTGTTTTAACAGAGCGGTGGTGTTTGCGGCTAGGGCCGCCTGTAATGGTGACTTGTGAGCACCGCCCTCTTGGATCTTTGATATATTTGAATCATCCCTCGCCGTTGGCGGTTCCCCACAGCAGGCTCGCATATACGCCTCACAGTGGGACGCAGGCCACGAGTGCTTTCGTTCTACGTGTTGTCTTTCATCAAGGTTGGGATTATACCGGGCCATTGAGACGACGGCGACTCGACTACCTCCATAAGCGCGGCCGCAGCAGAAATCGTCATCTTCGTCCTCGAAAAGATCTTGCTCCACAAGCATCAGCAGAGCGTACGCGTCGTCGGGTAAGATGCTGATGGCTGTATCAAGCAAATCGTCAAGGTTGAGCTGGCCTTGGAAGATGCCGTCTGGAGAAGTCCGAAAACGAATACCGATGGACTCAGTTGTTGTGCTTAGCCCAATGAAGCCTGAATTTTCCTTGGGCTTGCTAGTATCCCATTTTGTAAAGCGAAGGTCACCAGGCGGCAAAAGTTTGACCCTCATACCGTGATAAAAGGCTGCCAGATAGCGCATGACATCTTGCACGACTGGCTGTGTGAGACTGGCCTGTCCCACTTTCTCTACTTGCTGCGGGACGCTCCATCTACGGACCCACGGTACGTTTGCGGCCACCTCAGGTGGGCCAGCAACGTAAAGCACATTCCTCTCGAGTGTCAATTTGTTGCGCGCCTTCTCGCGAACCCAAGAAAGTAGACTCTGAGGGGGCGCGGCCGGGTCAAAGGACAAGTCATCTCCAGGTAACACCATCGGAGCTGGGAATGATTCGTCACGTAAAGGACCTGCATTCTTTTTCTTGCCGGATGCCGTCGCTCGCTGTTGAGCTGTAGGTTGTCGATAGCCCACTGTCCCAGCGTGCGTTGATGTTGTAAAGCTGAGAGAGGAGTGATCACACGCAACATCACGAAACATGGTGTAAGCGGCTTCAGGTGGACTCGAACCTGAATTATCTGCCATGCTCGACGACCGAAGAGATGAAAGGTGAACAAAATCGGATATTGAAATGTAAAGTAGCTTGTCTCGTTCATATTTTTGCCTGCAGCCTAAAGGCTAGTGGATTCCTTGGCGGCTACTGCTGTTCCTGTAGGTTGCCGTATACATAAGTAAACATCCAGGGTAATATTGAGAGTACTGAACAGCATCTATGAGATTGAAAAATCATTGCCGTTTACAGGTGTGACCAAGATCTTGCCGGGCCAACGCTCGGTTGCCTCACTAGGTCGTTGGTAGCTGTGCATCTGCCGTTACTTCTGAAGACAGATCAGACTGGGCAGATGTTAGCATGATCGGTTTGTCTCCGTGTGAGAATAATGATGAATTGGGAGAAGCGAGTCAGCTTATCAGAGTATGAGTTCCTTGCCACTGATAGCGCTCAACATGAGGGCTCTTGTTTACCAAAGTTTCCGCCAAATTCTATTCTCTATATTTCGTAATACGATAGCCATAAGTATGCACACACGCAGGTGCGCTCAAGGTGGTGTCCAACATACCTTTCCAAACGTAATTTAAGACTTTTCACTCATTCGTATCCTATGTGCAGCATTCAGTCCATAAATCGTAGGGCTCGTCGTTTGGTCGCTCTAGGTGTGCCCATTCGTCTCCCGGTGGCCATGTAACTTTTCCCTTCGTTTTCGGACCGATTTGGCCAGTATCTCGAGCACCTCTTCCGTCGCGTCCCATCCTATGCAAGCATCTGTGATGCTTACGCCATATTTCAGGCCATCTTTGCCTTCCTTGGGTACTTTTTGTGCGCCTATGGCTATGTCAGCCAATTCGAATCCAAGCTCAGCTTAGAGCCTAGCAACCTTCATTGATGTTACTCTCGATCATGACTCCCATGATTGCCTCTTCTCCTGCCTCAATCTGTCCAGCTAGATCCTTTGCAACCTTTGGCTGATTCCGATGATCCTTCAATGAGTTCCCGTGGCTACAGTCGACCATCAAACTCTGTCTCAGGTTCTTCTTTGCTAGAGCTTCCTTGGCCTCTTGTATGCTTTTCGTGTCGTAGTTTGTCCCCTTCTTGCCCCCTCGTAGGATAACGAAACAATCCTCATTGCCCAATGTCCCAACAATTGCGACCAGACCAGGCTTCGTGACAGACAAAAAATGATGAGGGTGCATGACAGCTCCAATCGCGTCGATCGCAACGTCCAGAGACCCATCTGTACCGTTCTTGAAGCCAACGGGGTAAGATAACCCTGATGCCAATTCCCGATGCAGCTGGCTCTCTGTCGTTCGGGCTCCAACAGCACCAGCACTTAGACAGTCTGCTAAGAATTGCGGCGATATAGTATCCAGCATCTCACTCGCCAGGGGCATGCCTTTATCAGTCAGGTCCACAAATAATTGCCGCGATACTCTCAAGCCCTTGTTGATGTGAAAGCTGTTGTTGATATCTGGATCGTTGATCAACCCTTTCCATCCCACTGTTGTCCGCGGCTTCTCGAGGTACGAGCGCATCACGATCAGAAGATCCTCGTTGTAAAGATGTTTGAGGCGAAGCAGACGGTCGGCATAGTCGAGGGCAGCTGCAGGATCGTGTATGGAGCAAGGGCCAACGATAACAAGTAGACGGCTGTTTGGATCGGTGTTATGTACAATTGAGACAATGTCGTTTCGAGCTTCGATTACTGTCTTTTTGGAATTCTCGGTCTAGACATCGTGAGTCATTGAAATTTGGGCTGCTCATTGAGTGATCGCACTTGTAGTATTTCATGCTGGAGTAGGTCTGGAGGTGTCAGAGGATTCACTCCTCTTACTGGGACCTGTCAGCCAGACTCCCCCCGCGAATTGGTTGCGGTTTGCACCTCTCCAATCTTCGAGTCTGTCTTTGTTGCCGATATGCGGATTGGCAACATGGAACTAAATGCCACATCAGCAGCTACGGTACTCTGCATGCAAGACATGTTTATAACACTCACAGACATAGTGTGTGGCTTGGGAAAGAGCGACACAGTTAAAACGTTATTGGAATTTGTGAAATCCAAAATCATTAAGATGTAGTAGAAATTGCTAATACGGGTTCGCTCTTATGGCATGCCGAAGCCAAGTGTACGTCTAATAGAGTACGGCGGACGCTTAAGTCTAGAGTAGCAGCAGGGCTGGCCAATCACAAGACGGGCAGCAATCCCGCATAGAATGGACTAAATTCCTCATGTACGACTTCCACTCCGCTACACCGCGCCCACGATATCTCTTGTCATATTTCCTTTGTACTGTAGCTGTGCATTCGGCAACATGCTGGCGCGCTCAGCCTTATACTCGGCGCGTACGGCTAGCAATGCCCGTAGCTCGCTGGGGCGATCGGCGACGGTATGGGATTCCACATTCCGGTCATCGCTACGGAGGGACTGATTGAACCAGCGATCCGCAGCGTCCACGTCTGGTAATGCTGCTGCAGAGGCTACACCCACTCCTTTCCGATTGACCGCGGCGGGGTCCGTAGCTACAGCTGTGGCGGTCGGGTCGATGGCGTGGTACCTCCACCTTTACGGACCTACAGTATATGCAATGACCCCTCAGGAAGAAGGGTAAACATGATGGCGAACTTTTCAGAAGTCTAATACTGATTATAGTGATTAGACTACATTCACCCAAGTACCCCTGGGAACACGAAAAATTTACCAAGACCTTCGACCACCAAACGTATGCCCCTATACCATTCGCTGCAACACTCATGGCTAACGCCTTATAACAGTCTACGACGAGGGTTTCAAGTCTATCGCGAAGTCTGCTCATCTTGCCACTCCCTCAACCGCATCCCGTGGCGCTCTCTCGTCGGCAACACACACACGGTCGATGAAATGAAGGCCATGGCTGAGGAGAATGAATACGACACTGAGCCTAACGATGAGGGCGAGATCGATAAGCGACCCGGCAAGCTTTCGGATTACATTCCACCTCCATATAAGAACGATGAGGCGGCGCGGGCGGCAAACAATGGGGCGTTGCCTCCAGATCTCAGCTTGATGGTCAAGGCGAGACATGGAGGGTGCAATTACATCTTTTCGCTATTGACGGGATATCCAGAGGAACCACCTCCAGGAGCCGTGGTCCCTGCCGGGTTGAACTTCAACCCTTATTTCCCTGGCACTGGCGAGTTATGCATCCACTGGACCAAGACAAGCATCTAATATAGCCTACAGGTATTGCAATGGCTCGTGTCCTTTACGATGGCTTAGTCGAATACGAAGATGGCACACCTGCTTCAACCTCCCAGATGGCAAAGGATGTAGTTGAATTCTTGAACTGGGCCGCTGAGCCGGAGATGGACCAGAGGAAGAAGATGGGTGTGGCTACTATTGTTGTAACGAGTGTTTTACTAGCGCTCAGCATATGGGTCAAGAGGTACGTCACGTTCAATGGTCATCTCCCAGGTCCAATCTTAATATACTTATCTTTCCAGGTACAAGTGGTCGCCAATTAAGACCAGGAAGATCGTCTATAATCCTCCAGTTGGCGGAAACCCTCAATTACGTGGTCGATAGACTCATTCTTTCATCGGTGTCCCCTTCCTTGCGACCCATAGATGCGAAGACTGTAACATTGGGTGTGTGTATATTCACTAGTGTTCCACTGCTTGAGCACTCTATCAGTGTCTTGAAGACTCGTGACAATATAGATAAAAAGAGTCGTTCTGCGTTTTTCTTGCGCGCCAAATTATCATCCTTCAACGCATATACCGAGACTCGAGAACCCGAGTCAATGTCAAAGTGCATGAGGTAAAGCAGATGCTGGTGAAAGTTTTCATCCAAACACTCCACCGCTTATAGCTGGTAACAGGACCTCAAGCCAGGGCCTGATTCTCAGTACCATAGGCCTCTGAATCTCTCACACCGTCTTCGCCAGCTTCCCTCGGAGCCTCCAGGTTCGACTTGCTCATCATCTTCATCATTGTCGCATCTCTCAGAATCATTTCTTTTCTTGCACACAAACATAGGCGCTCTCTCTCATCTCTCCCCGTTTTCTCACAGCCCTCTACTCTAGTCTCCGCTCCATAGTCTGGCTAATAAACCCCCTAATCGCAGCCCACCTCTCGGCACTACCCCCTTCCCTCACAACAACCCCACAACCACCACCTCTCACCTCTCCCTCCTGCTCTTCCCTTACCGCAGTATTCGATCCAGCAGCCATCAACGCCATATTCTTCCCAAACCGCTCCATCTCCATCGCCACCAACCTCTCCTTCTTCTTCCCAGCCCCCGGTCTACTCTTCAAACTTCTGTGTCTGATCTTAACCCTATCTCCACCCTCAACACCACCATCGCCATTTCCTTTATCAGCAAGGCTAGGAGTTTCGGGTAGTGAGTCTGCTAGGCTGGATAGATTGGTGACGAGCTTTTTGGAGGGACGCCGTCGTTTGCTGATTTTTGAGCCTGGAGCTGTTTTTGAGATGCGGGACAGGAGGGTGGCGTGTTTGGATTCGCGCTTTAGACGTTTGGTGGGTGCTTTGGAGGATGTTGGGCGTGATTTGGTGGTTGTGGGGAGGGAGGGGCGGGTGGGTTTGCGGGTTGGGAGCGGTGGTTTGGGGGCCTGTTGTTGTTAATTTTACGGGGTTTGGGGGGGTTATAAGGTGTTTACCATGTGCAAGCTAATGCATGTATGCCATGGGTGTGGATATGTGATCTGTGGGTGCTTTTCGAATGACGGAATCATTCCGTGCTAGCTTCTACTCCGCATTGTTCATGAACTCCTTTTCACTGCCGTGCCAGCAATATAGTCGAGATGGGAGCAGATGCAGATCCTATCGAAAAGGTCCGACTTGAACTGCGATCCGTTGAGACTAAGGCAGCTACCCTCAAAGCCCAGATCGCTGAGGCAGAAGAAGCATACCGCATCCCATCACCAAGCAGCTTAGCGGAGGACAACGCTGCGACTCAACAGCGTTCGCTACACAATGCGTCTTGGCCGCTGCAGCCTAGTGAATACCAGAGGTATGGCAGGCAGATGATCATGCCGGAGATCGGGCTGGAAGGTTGGCGTGTGCCTGTGTCCTGCGTGCGGTCCTAGACTCACGCATGGACTAGGTCAGCTCAAGCTTAAGAGAGCCAGGGTATTGATCGTTGGCCTTGGGGGACTGGGATGCCCGGCAGCGACGTATCTGGCTGGCGCTGGCGTAGGGGTGCTTGGCCTGGTCGACGATGATGCGATATCCCTTTCGAATATTCATAGGCAGATATTGTATCGTGAACAGAGCGTGGGTAACTCCAAAGTTGAGGAAGCTGTACATGCTCTAAATTCGTGAGTTGTCGTCAATACTTGCCCCTTCTCTTCTATCGCTGATATGTTCAGCGCCAATTCTACGATTGAATACCGTACTCACAGTACTCGCCTTACCCCGACCACAGCAATGGAGCTGTTCGAACAATACGATCTCATACTTGACTGTACGGATCACCCATCTTCAAGGTACTTCATATCAGACGCCGCGGTGCTGGCAGCTAGACCCCTTGTGACAGCCTCTGGCCTACGCACAGAAGGACAACTCATGGTCCTCAACCATCCTCCCAGAAGTCAAGGAAACAGTCAAAGCAGTTTCTGCTATCGTTGCGTATTCCCAAAGCCCCCACCACCAGAGAGTGTCACTACATGCGGAGAAGGAGGTATCTTGGGGCCGGTCGTTGGAGTCATGGGCATCCTGATGGCAATGGAGGCCATCAAGATCCTAGTCCCACAACGACAACAAAACGATAGGCATCCTGATGCAAGCGCCGACACCCCACCAACACTCTTGATGTATTCCGCATACAGCAACCCCCTCTTCCGAACCGTACGACTAAAAGGCAAAAGACATGACTGTATCGCCTGCTCCCAACACGCAACCATCACCCGAGAAACTCTACAATCCGGAAGCCTCGATTACGTAGCATTCTGCGGAGCCAGACCACCTATAAACCTCCTCTCAGACCAAGAAAGAATACACCCAACCGATTTCTCAGCCCTCCGCCACGATCCCTCCACGCCCCTTATCCTCATCGACGTCAGAGAACCAGTCGAATACAACATCGCCCACATTCCCAAAAGCATCAATCTACCCCTCTCACGCATAAGCCAAGATCCCGAAAACAGCATCAACGAGCTCGAGCAGAGACTCGGAACGACGAACGCGTCTGCGGGTAGTCAGCTGTACTTTATATGCCGCTTGGGAAATGATTCGCAAATCGCCATGCACAAATTCCGCAACACAGCCAAGATGCGCGAAGATACAAAATATGAGCTCAAAGGCGATATCAAAGGTGGACTGGCGGCGTGGGCTCAGCATGTGGATGGTGGGTTTCCGGACTATGGGGATTTTCCTTTGGATAGGGGGAAGGGATGATGGCGTTCAGGAGGTCCTGGAGATATATCAGAAGGGTTTTGAGGATCCCGATTCGGCGCATCTAAAGGCCATTTACGAATATCGAACGATGGCATAGCGCAGACCCTAGGATAGCATGATTTCCAAAACAAAGACAGTACAACATAGACATGAAAACGATGCATCAGCATCGTAGCAATCATCAAATAAGGTATACCATGCCCCTCATCCAGCTACAGCAAGCATAGAACCAAATAATGATTGCTTGCTCGCCAAGGTTGGCTTGATACCCATCTAGCTGAGTTGCTGAGGTTGATATTGCAAAAGATTTAGTTCCATGGAATAAAAAGGAAAAAGAGGAGAGCAAGTTTTCCATAATCAAATAACTACCTCTAGCATGCCCAAAGTCAACTATTGAAGGGATATCACGCTACCACGCTCCTCCATATAGACGAGGAGCTGGGGGAAATGGCACTGCATCTTGTGACGAGGATAAAAGGCGTTGAATCATCGTCATCGTCGTTATCATCACCTGTAGAAGATCTGCCTACCGAATCTTCAAGCCAAATCCGCTGCTGAATGCAAAATCGTAGCTCTCCTCCACACTCAAGACCGCACGGCTCCAATCTCAGAACCCGACACCATCACTCCCACTACTAATCTCCACCACCTCCCCTCCTCTCCCCACCGCATCCTCCGCGTGCGCTTCAACGCTCAGCACCGAAGGTCGTACAACCCGATGATGATGCGATATTTGCTCCGAAAGCTGCGTTCGCGCTTCAGCGTAGACATTTTCGTTTTTGGCTTCGCTATCTGAAATTATGGAATCGGGAATTGAGGTCTCGGAATCGGGTACTTCTATGTCGGGCGCTGAGTCTGTGCTTTCGTCGTCGAGGGCGTGGTTGGGGTTGGAGGATGGGTGGGGGAGGTGGGTTTCGCTTTCGGTTTCGCTTTCGTAATATGCTGAGAGTGGTGGTGCTGGTTGGGGTTTAGCTGGAGAGGATTTGGGTCGGAAGTATTTGGTTATGTCGTTCATTGGTGTAGGGACTTTGGGTCGGTATTCGCTGGTGGTGCCGTTGGAGGTATGTGAGGGTTTGGTGCGGATGTTGGAATTATTCTTGATGGGGATCGTGAGGCCTGCACTTTCCAGACGAGGTGACCTGATGGGATTGAGTGCTGGAGGCCGGTTTGTGGCTGGAGTGATAGGGCTATTGGAATGGGGTCCTGACAGCCTAGGGTTGCTTGGGGTAGCTGTTTCTAGAGATACTGTATTGTTGACGGCAAAAGGAATTGTCTTCGACGATGGAGCTGTCTTAGCCTTGCTTGGAGAGTGGTTTGGACGGGTTTGGTAAGGTTTGCGATCCGATGTGTCACTCAGTGTATCAGGAGCGAATTTTGCTCCACGAGGATAATGCGGCGTGAGGCTGGCTCTGCTTCGAAACGAATTCTTGGGTGTCGTTACCTGAACAGAGGGAGCGGGTGGCGGTCGTGCATGCTGTGACTGGCCGTTGATCTTGTTCAGGATATCTCGTGCCAATTCAATTGCATCTTCCGCTGAGGGAGGGGGTGAGCCAGGTTTGAGAACTGTATTGCGCGACGGTGTGGAAATGAAGGGTTTCGATATTATTCGTGATGATGAATGTTGCTCACTTTGCTGAATATTTGTAGGCTGGAATTGCCATAGTAATGCCTCCCTTTCAGCTTCCTCGTCTCTGATCTCAAGCATATCGACCATATCAACATCTTCGACCTCACTCTGGGCACGACTTTCAGATGATGGGTCCGCGAGGCCTGGAGGCTTGAATACGGGGTATGCAGCAGACGGCAATGTTCTCTTTGGGGTGAAAACTCTACTCCTCCGTCTTTGGCGCTGGGCAGGATAGTGATCTCCATCGGGCCTGACCAGAAAAGATGATGTGGGAGGCGGTAGCGGATGGTCTTGCGCTACAACAGTGACAGGGCCGGTTCTTAGCCATTTAAGAGACGAACTATTTGCATGCGCGTGGAGTGGATCGTTGTCAACACGGTCTGACTTGGTCGATGAGGTCGAAGAGACTGACTGGTGGAATTGCTTGTCGAATACGGTTCCTTTACCTGAATACGGTTTTGAACTTGCGTTTCTACCGTCAAATTGCATGAGTGGACCTGTGGCATGTAATGGAAGCCGAGTGTCAAGCCGTCTGCGTTTGGGCGACTGCTCTCGATTGTATGATTGTGCGACTTTGTGTGATACTGTCCTGGAAACAGAAACCTCTCGTGAAGTCTCATCCTCTAAGCTGTCCTCCAATGGAGCCAACCCACTCGCAACAACCATGGCATACTGAGGTCTTCTCGTTGGCTGTTGACGACTTAATTCGTCTTCGGAGCTCTCAGAGGATGCGTCTGTCTCCGAGACGTGTTTGAAATGACCTGGCTGAGGTCCATTAAATGATGGGCCACGCACAGCAGCTTGTTGAGATCCATTCGGGGCCAGAACTTTGACAGCAAGATGAGAAGTCCTGGAAGACGGAACGAAGGCGACACCCTGCTGTACCGCACGTGAAGAACTTGGAATGACGACTAGAGGTCTGGTTTGCTGGGTTCGCAATTTCTGTATTCCTAATTGGCCTGTACTGGCGCCAACTAGTACAATTCTTCCGTCGATAAGCTTACTCCCTATCGGTCTCCCTCTGGGTTTCGGTGGAGGCTGACTCGCTTCGCGAACGTCTTCTTCAAGGAAATCTTGGTTCTCAAACCTCTGAAGTTCGGCCTGGGATACATGGTCGAATATTTGAGATAACGGTATCTCTTGAGGGTTACGGTTGACGATGCCAGCAAACTTAGTACCAACGACGAAAGTGATATTGCCGTCTACAGATAGCTGGCGTGATACGATGATCGTTCGTCCTTTGTTGCTTATGTCACCATTTGCGCTTACCGGGTGGTTTGCTGGAGGATTGGTTCCAATTAAAGGCGGAGGTCTCAGATTTGGTTTGTACGTTAGCCGGGTGGGAATGGGTATCTGGCTCGAATTAGCTTTCGTTCGTGATGAAAGCCATTAAAGGTAAGGCGAAGCGTATGTGGGGCATACACATGGTGTTGCGAGGTCCTTATGTTTGGGTACCAAAGATCCTGTGGGAAGGGCGACCCATACAAGGCGCTCACTTTCGTTTCCAAGAGGCGGTGGCCGGCGGGGCGATCGCCCCAAAGGCCGTTCCACAAAATCTGCGTTGCGATTTATCAACAAGGGGATCTTGATTGCTTTCAGAGGCGAGAATTGTACTGCTTGATGTTACTTTAAGCTCAATATATTGCAGAGTAGTTGTTGCACTCACTGGGAGCATGATCCATCACTTCTATCGCCACTGTAATCAGATCTAGGTCCAAATAAAGTGAAAGGAGTACGACGCTAGAGTATAATTAGTACTTAAAAACGAGCTATAGTAGCTTAGTAAGCACATTTAATTACTTTAATAGGCTCAGTATCTAGTACGGTTATAGTATATTAGAGAAAGAAGAAGTAAAATAATAGAAAGACTTCTAATAGTAGCTTCGCGACCTAGGACTAATCTAGATAGACTAAATCCTACTAGTCTACTACGCTTCTCTACGCTAAAAGATATTATATAGTATTTTATAGATCTATTTCATATATTCTTTATATTACCTTCTCTTAGAATTATCAACTTTCTTTATACTTAATACTATCTCCTATTACTATTCTATAGTATCCAGTTTTCCTCAAAGTAGTCTACTTAAGTAGCCTATCAAAATTCTAGGAAACGAATTCTATGTTTAACGTTGGATTTTCGATAGAACTAGGGCCGGTACCCCACCCGCCCATCATAACATTGTCCCAAGCCTGCTCCGTAGTGTTTCCTACACCACCACTTCTCCTTCCGCATTGTCTAATGTCTACACTGTCTAGAAGTCAGGCCTGTTCTTCAATTGCAAGACTGTGTGTTTCCGAGAGATTATAATCATACGGAGAGGCAGGAGCAATAGATAAGTGCAGACACATTTTCTTACGCACGGCCCAGTCTTGACGCGTCTCGATCTGAAGTCTCTTGAGGGTTGACCAACTCATAACAATTCATAGACATTGCATTACAGCCCTCCCCTTGTACAACATAATGGATCGTCTTGAGGATCGCCTCCGCACTTTCATCAATTGGCCTTATGGAGGCCGATTGGCACCAGCACATATGGCGGCGGCAGGCTTCTACCAATGCACGCCAGAAAGCGATGCCGTATCATGCTTCTGTTGTCAGGTTAGGATGGAAGGATGGCATGAGCAGGGAGATCCAATCGCCGAGCACCAACGCGCTACCCCTACATGCACTTGGAACAATGGTACCTTCATGAATACCTTAGAGGAAAGGCTTGGATCCTTTCATACCTGGCCTATTGATATCAAGCCACTTCCAATATCGTTGGCAGCAGCCGGCTTCTATCACAGTAACAAAGCCGGAGATGGGGTCACTTGCTTCAGTTGTAAATTGGCGCTAAGAGATTGGAAGAGAGACGATGACCCAATTCGCCTACATACCGAACATTCTGCTCTCAATCGACCCTGTTCATGGATCCTAAAAGTCACGAATCAGCCCGAACAATACCTTCCTCCTACGCCTCCAGCTACTCCCCCAGTAGAGGAAACCACCAGGAAGCCTCGGAAGTGCGCGGCCTGTCACAGGACCTTTCCTTCGGGCAATCAATTCCAGAAACATCGTCGAGAAGCACATCGCTTGATCCCGGGCAGGTTGGGGGTTCGCTTGAAGCGACCAGCTGTACTGAAGCGATCAGGCGTGCTGTATCTGGGGAAGCATAAGGTCTCAAAACCGGTGCGCCAACGATAGAGACTTGGGCAGGAAGAATATGACCTCTCTGGGATCGTTTGGCGTATGAAGGCTGCAGGAGATCATGGAGCTGACACCTGAAAGACCGCCGGGTGATTAGAGGCGCGTACGGTTTTTCACGATGCAGGAGTGCATCAACGGTCATAGGAGAAAGAGGCATTGTACCATATTGCACGAGCCACAAGACTAGAGCGAGACAGCGATACCTGGCGGTTCTATTGCATATATTGCATGATGCAGAGATTCAATTGCTTTGAGTGAAGGGCTACGTCGACCCATAGGTTGGACTTCCGTTCGATACATCTGATAACTTGCTAGTTTCCATATTATCATCACGAACGCCGCCAATAGCTTACCAATACCTCATATTGCCGACTGTCTCAGTCGTCTCACCTGTGATCGGATCTCTATAGGCATGTGAATAACATCGCACTGCTAGTGCACTCACCCGTTCGTCTATTGTGTAAAGCCACAAGACTCTACGTTTACTGTCGCATCGCAGATCTATGGTATGGCTATCACCTACTGAGGGGGATCAATCACTGTGAATGTGTTTGTTGTCTGTAGGGTTGGTCTAAATTCGAAGATCGACAAAGCACCTTTTGTCGGGGTTTGTTGTCTAGTACCTATCCTGCGAATGGATACGACTCTCACTGTGTCCATCCATATTCTTTGTCATCGACAAATTGCGCACTTTTGATTCATTGTGTATTCCCTTCTCCTCGTTGCTTCCATTCTTCAACACTCTTCGCCTTTGGATCTCATATCACTCAAATACTGTTTGACAGTGCTTTCCATATTCATTCAAATCTGCAGAGTCATTCCACCAGCCGCGCTCCACATACCGCAGACTAACAACATCGGCCATCTATTCGCACTACAGACACCTTATATCAGCGTACGGACTGTGAAATATGGGAAACGCTCAGTCTCACACCTACGCTGATCGACAAAGAGCTTCTTGGGTTCGTAAAAGTCCACATCACCCGTCAACCTCGAACGCTCTACGAAGAACACGGTCACCTACAGATGAGTTCATGCCTGAGCTCGGGTATACACCAAGCCAACGCGGAGGGCAAATGCATCGAGCCGCCTCAGCGCTAGCGGGCCCAATCCGTGCTCATCCTGACGAGTCAACGGGTAAGCACTCCCCAGAGGTTCCAAATGATAAGCTTATGCAAGGGCCCACCCCGGCCGGTATGAGCCGTAGACCAGCTCAAGAAGAGACCCTGAGCGCTCAAAACAACGGCCACATCAAATCTGGACATTCAATGCCACCTTCTCCACCCCGAGACGCTAGCAATGGTCACGTCCGTTTCGAGGGCGAATTCATAAAAGGCATCCATGATCATGGCCATGATCGGCCCCGCACACCATATCCAGAGTCTGGCAAAAGATCTCATAGGATCTGAGGCTTGCTCAATCCTGGCTAAGCTTCAGTATGTTGTATAAAGCTCCATTGTCTGCCGTGTGGGCCTCGGCCAACATGATCCGTTTGTGAAAATAGAGATGGAGGAGTGTGGACGTTGGTGGCCCTTATACTGTGGTTCTGGTGTCGTGTCAGATGGTCGCTACGATCATTTCATGATAGTCTGCGCTCGACATTGTTGGTGGGTATTTGCAGGTTGATCCTCCCTTAATCAAGTCATGGCATGTTTTCATCGAGTCTTCTGTATAATTAATGTAATTCTGTGTCCACCTCCTCGCCATAGCTAATAATTTTCTAAGTAAAACTGTCTTGTCCGTGTCCGCTGAGGTGAAGCATCTCGAATATCCGAGCCCACCTTACAAATCAATCTATCGCCAGGTCTATCGTATACTGTTTATTGCATAGCCACTAACCCATTCGGCGATGTGGCTGCTCATCCCAATATACATGACTAGTCTTCGCTTTCTCCTGGCCGTTCACCCCTAGCTAGATAGCGAATCGAGACGTCGAAGGTAAGACGCTTTCGTGACTTGTATCCATACCGTGTACTAAAGTTCACACCTTGACAGTGATTTGCAGTCTATTCGAGAAGAGATGCGGTCGTAGAGCGAACTTTTCTAGCAGTCCCTAATCGTTCTCTGTTGCATTATCTTTCGAGAGATACCCTCCAACGCACTGTTTTTTCCGAACCTGTGCTTTCCGAATGTTAGAGCTATGTTAGGGCGCAAGGGTTGCGGATGGAAGGTTCATACTAGTATAGTGAAGAGTGGTTTGTTTGGCTAATGGATGGAGGGATAGTTCTTTAGCTTATAATTACCTCTCCGCCGAAGATTTCGTTTTCCTCACGTTCGTAGGTTATACTGTATATGATGTACAAATGCCTATCCGCCGAGGATTTCGTCTTCCTCACGCTCGTAAGTTATACTATATGTTGTTCAAGTACCTGTCCGCCGAGGATTCCGTCTTCCCCAGGCTCATAATCGATACTATATGCTGTGCAAGTACCTATCCGCCGAGAAGTCCGTCTCCTTTGCGCTCGTAATCTGTACCATATATTGTACAAGTACCTATCCGCCAGAGATCCTACTTCCCTCAGCCTCATAATCGATACTAAACACCTCACGATATCCTGATGAGCACTAAGCCCTAAGCCCACTTCCCTCGCCTCTCTACAAGGCGCAAGAATCCTCCACCACAATCTCCACAGTATCGCGTTCCTCCCATACGCAATGCATGAGAGGAGCTCCAACAGCAAGACCTCCCATTTCCAAGATCTCTCTCTTCGTAGTCTCCTGCAGACCTGGGTACGCTTTCCATACCACAGGAGTCCATTTGCCAACGGGACCATGATCGAGACGGTAGACATGCTGGCTGTCCCACAGTTGCACCCGACGCATTGCCGACTCGGTAAGATAGCCGCACTATATGGTACTCCATATTAGAACGGAAAGTCATAGCGAATGGCGTACAAGTCACAACGGAGGGTGTACAGCTTACCGTCACGGTAGTTCCCTTGCGCATGATGCAGAAGTCGAGGAAGCCACGTTCAGACTTGTGCTTGGGGTGGAACTTAAGGTCGTGTATCATGTCCAGGAAGCGAGCGAGTGTCTCTGGCTTGTGATTGAAGAGAATGGGTGACGACTAAGTCTGGGATGCGGACCCACGTATCATCAAGAGGGTAATCCAGATCGATGCTCTCAATTTTGATGAGGTGAGGGTGTCCAAGTGGGGCTGTGGTAGGCAGCTGAGGGCAGGTGGCGAGGTATCTGGTGTTTTCCATCCAGGCGAGCGAGATTCGCAAGCGAGTGAGTGATAGGGCCGGTTGCTATGGTCGTCGGCGAGGTAGAGGTAGTTTGGAAGCCTTTGGCACTGATCTGGATGATATGGATTGCAGGTGAGAGTATCAATATGGCAGATCGATGATATAGAAGTCGGAAGACGCTTGGAGGATGACGACTCCAACATCGACACTTCACCCACCGAATTATTCACATCAGGAGACCAAGTGAAGTACGTTCACCGTTCCTTCCGTGGCTCGTTGTAAATACCACCATATGTCCTGGCGCCCGTAAAACCTCAATGGCCTCACATAATCTTTACTCTCTACTTTGATAGCAATGACATCCAAACTTCGGGATCATAGTAGTAAAATAGTACTGTTCCCTGCTTGACAGTCAGTCAGTCCCATATGGAAGTGTAAGGTCTCTAAGTGGCCAATCTCTTTGAAGTCAGTTATTCACTCCGAGTCATGTCGCAAACCAAGCTAGGATACCCAGAACCGAGCGATGTGAATTTTCGCCATGGGTGATGAATGTGAGTGCCCGCATTAGTGGTCGGCATGTGATGGGCTGAGACACAGCCCAATGGCACAAAAAGGAAAGCGAGATGGCCGGGCAGATCTAGGCGCTGCCGTAACCCTGGTACAGATCCCTCAAGATTCCGTTCAGTATTCCTGGTTCTCAAGCCCGGTGACATGTGACCGCGTCGTTTGGAGAAAGCCATTTGCAGCGAGGCTCCTGAATGCCTCTGTCAGCACTGTATGGAGTCGTAGTTCCTCACGACCGAAGGACACTTGCGCTAAACTCAAGTACATGGGGCACGGGTCTAGACTGCTATTTGCATGATAGGCGATCACGGAGAGACTCAGCATTTGCACAGGGAATCTTCGTTGGAGGAGGGTCTTCTTCATTTGGGGTATTAATAACTAAGAGTGGCATGTCCCCAACGCTGTTTCTGTTAAACGTTGTTCTGGAGAGAAGCTCGCGGTGGTCGACGGGTATTTTCGGTAGTGATACATACCTATAGCGAAGGAGTTGAGGTCGTGTTGAGAGTTGGGTCACAGGTTACGGTACAACAAATCATTAGAATAGGTGTTTTCGGGCATTTGCTTGTCGAAAGCATGGGCCATTCCATTGTCATTGCTCATCCATAGGCCGCGAGCCATCTCTATATGTAGAATCGGAGTTGACGCTGATGAAAGGGTGCCGAAAACGGACTTGAAGAGCGTTTGCGGTTGCACTTATCGCTAAGCCATCTGGCTGCCAGCGAAATGCGATGCAGATCGCCTTTCGGATGGAACGATGCTGGAAGGCAATCGTACTGGAAATGTATGCAAAGTCCTTGCCAATAGGACGATAGAAGGGAAATGCCTCGCGTATCTGGTCTTGGCCATTTAGAAGCGAAATTGTCACTGTGAAGGGCATGTCCCTGGTCGTGCACGCCTAATGGTGGTGGCGCGAGCGTCGCAAGTCGCTTACAGAACGGTCTCAGACGGTTCGCGTTTCATGGAGACGATAGGTCTATAGTCCCATATGAAGTTGAGTGACGAACGGGCGTTATGATCCTGGATAGTACGTTGACACTGATTAAGATATCGTGTGTGATTTTGTCCTGAGCTGAAAGCTTACCATGATGACACTCGCTCCCATTGTTGGCCTTGGCGTCTTTAGCATATTGCCATCTGTTACATCACACATGCTCCACTACCGAGCGGACTCGTTGGCTTCATCAGCTCAAGAAATGTCGACATCCCCGTCCATAGGATTATTATTGCCCCTACCAACGCCGGATCACAATGTTTCCCAATCAACATCGAATCCCGTAGCTCATGGACTGAATCTCTCGATGAGCCTGATTGGAATTCCTCGTCCACGATGCGGCAGAGGACTAGGTATTGGTTTGATTCCCGAACGTTGCGTCAATGCTATCCAGATGATGGACTCCTACCTAAAGGATCTTCCAAGAGAGGTTTTGACCGTTGGCGGAAGAGGCACGGGTATCTGGGACCTATCAAATCCGACCAGATTCTTGGATAGTGAGTCAAAGCTAGTTTCATTGGCTTCATTCAATGTTTCGTCAGCCAATATGTGTTGGACATGTTGAATGAGATTATGCAGCGGATACAAATTGCGCGTTCGAAGTCTTTCTCGCAAATCCCGTTTCTGATACCATATCGGCCAAGGAACTGACCTCAGCGGCGCGGTCGTTATTCAACAACTGTGTCCGCTCAGTTCCAGTCCAAGGAGGTACGATTCAGAGTCTAGGTAGGTCAAGGTGGAGATTGGTGAAGACCTCACTCGCTCCTCCCAGGTTTAGACCGACCCTGAAGATGGTGTGAAGCTCACAGTCTCACAGGCGATTCTCAAGGCGTTAATCTTGTGGTTCAAAACAATCAACCATTTCTAACAACCTGTATCACACCTCCGCCAACGGGGCCACCACTCCGGTCATGCCGTAACCTGCGCAAGGTACGTGATTCAGTATGAACCTTTGCCCTTCATTCCTGCTCTCAGGCATAGAACATTCGCACATGGAAGACTTTTTCATAACCGTGGAGCGACCCTGTGCGCTTCGACACGGTTTGATGTGACGATGGGACTCATTCCAACAAATGTAGAATATGCCCTTTGGTACCGACACCCAGATATTTGGACCAAAGGGATCGGAGGAGGAGGTCACCTTGCCTTTCAGTCTCTATTCTGGTGAGCTTCGCCGTCCGACATTGCCCCTACTCATGATTTCCAAAGGCGTGAAGTTGATGAACACCCAGACGATGATCGTTGTGTACTCACCATACATACCCAAAGCGGGCCCGATATCATGAACTGGCGAACAGTTTATGGAGCAGCTACCGAGATGGAAGCTAAATGTGTTACGCAAGGGAAAAGGGCGGCTGTCACTGGACTAGGTGAGACACACCGGAGTATCTGGTATATTCGATAGCTCGAGGCTTACCTGTTTCGCCGCTTAGGGAGGCGCGCGGAGCTTTATGTAACCATGCAGGACGCTTCACAGCCTCACAGTCTGGCGGCCGCTTCATGATCATCTCCTCGTACTAAATCCTGCAATGTCGTACAATTCGCCAAGACGTGTGGTCTGTCAACTTCCGGGTGGACTGGAAAAGGGAGACGTGACACGTCTTTTGGTTGAAGATTAAGGTCCATCAATATCATCCAGCCCGTTAAAACCATAATCTACCATGATGGGATACCTCGTGATCGCCTGGGAAGTCGCTGAGCTGATAAGCTGAAAGAGAAGTCCTAGATATAGGCGGCATCCAAACAATCAGAGGCTGTACCGAGAGCCATCAAAGGTAGCATTTCTTATCGTAAATCAGATGATATCACTGGTATCAGAAAGGAAACCAGAGCTTGAAAATCCTATCTTTAGTGCGTTGTGAAGACGAAGATACTCACCAATATCGCTTTGCTCTATTACGTTCAGCGAAAAAACTCTCGTACAAGGGCCTGCCTTTCATGACATCATACTATTGCATAATTACCAGTCGGACAAGTTCAGATCTCCAAGCCTGAAACATCTTTGCTTTAAGGTGAATTATTAGTTACCTCAAAGCCTGATAGCCAGATATTGTTCCATCGTTATGCAATCCTTCAATGGATTGTATTCCTCCCCGCAGCCTCTCCAACTCTTGTAGCTCCGTCCTCGCTTGTCGCTAGCGGATCGGACTAGAATTGCGCTAAGTTTTCCATATAGACAATTCAATAGCAGGAAGCAGCCAGCATCAGTAGGCTCGCGTTGATAGCCTTGATGATAAGGCAGGAAGCATCATCTACACCTGGGCTGGGAGTGATGTCTGAAGCTTGATACCTTGGGGAATGAGCTATCACAGGCCGAAGGTGGTGCTGCACAAATGCATCCGTTTTTCTGTGCCCTGTAAATATGGCCGAAAAACCTGGATCGAGTCAACATTTGCATATCACGATCGTAGTGAGCGAAGCAAGGTTTTACATTTGCGCTCATAACAGAAGATGTGATGTGCATTTGATTGTCACGTGATCGACGAATTACCGCGTTTGACGCGGGTTATCACTCTTCCTTACGCGCCAAAACTCAGAGTGCCACCAGGAAGATGAGTTCACGCCAACTCTCAGCACCATGCCACCTACTCCAGGTCCCTCTCGGTAAGTTGTCTTTCTGTCACCACGTCGCAGTCACTGACTAGCTGATGCAGAGATACGCCTGAGCATTTACCGCAATCTCCTCCTCGACCCCTGTGTTGCTTATCTGAGCTCCAGACGACTAGTCTTTGAGGACAATAGTCTTTCGGAAACTCGGGACCCCCTTAGCGACGAGGCCGAGCACCATGGTGCAGAATCGGATCATAAGGATGACGATTGTCAATGGGACAACTGTGATAAGTTCGCTGCGAAACGACATCTGGCGATCTTGAGGGTGAATCATCAAATCTACGCCGAAGCAAGCTCATTAATGTATTCGGACCTGGAGGTCGTACTTGAACCTGGAGATGTCGTGGGCTTTGATCACGGTACCGATATCGTCGATCAACACAAGCAAGTTTGGCGGCATAGTCCTCTGCCTTCTAAAGATGAAGGCGCTCCTAGTCTTGATGTTATGGATGGTCTTTTGGAGCCATACATCTTCGCAAGATTCCAGAACATTAAATTTCGTGGCGACTTTTATTTCAACGAGGCCGAACCGCACAACGCGCCCCATCGGACCTTGTTTGTCAATAGGGATTTGACGGTGCGCTCTGAATACGAAACTAACTTCGCCTCCTTATTGAGATCTTCTAGCACATTGCAGAATCTGGCACAGATCCTGTCCATGAACACTGTCATCAAGCGCCTCAACTTCAGCCTCACGTTGAGCGTCGAACCCGAGTTCGACAGCGACTATGAGGACCTCGATTTCGATCAAGTGAGTGAAATAATTGATAGACGATGTGATGTAGCTTGGAAGCGATCATACGAGATCTTCATAGAAGCTGGTATGCTTCACCAGCTGTGTGAACTCGCGAACGTCCAGAATTTTCACTTCGTGGTGCTTGATCCAGATAGCAAAAGTGGAGTACTAGAGCTCCCGCACAAACACGCAGCTAAAGTACGGGAAGTGAAGGAGATGATTGAGCGCAACTATTCGGCAAAGCAAGCCTGTCTCAACAACGGGGAACACTGTGTGAAGCAGAGGTGCTGGGACGGAGACTAGGGTGTGTACAAGTACACAAGCGGTCCACGCAAAGCCAGCCACTCATCATTAAACCTGGTTGAACAGCTGGAAACGATGCGTACACTTCCCACGTTATGATTAAGTCTTTCTCCGCCCTGCACAATGACTCGAGAGTCACAGATCAGCAACGGCGACGCTAAACACGGGTTCGAGGATTGTGACACTCCCTGTCTACGTCCGTAAACTGGAAATTTCTCACCTAATATTTCCATGCTAAGCTCTGTCTCCCCTACAGTCCGAGTCACCTACATTGATTCTGTCCTCATTTCCGCCGCTCTTCTTGTGTCTCTACATATTGTTGAAGGAGTCTCTATCCACAGTCTAGACTCCCACCTACCTCAAAGACCAACAATCAAACCCATCAGCAGCTACCCATCATGTCAATGTGGCACTGCTGTCGCTGCGGATGCTATGTTCCCAACGACAACGATCAATGCATACGCTATGGATGTGTTCACATCAAATGCGTGACGTGTGAGTTGAATGTTTCGAGCATTACACACCTTCAGCATATTCAAGATGTTGTGGAACCATCATACACCGGCTGTTACCACTCGAAGCTCGACACTTTCGAGTGTCATAATGACAGTACGTAGTCCTTTTGGCTGTTGCTGGCTAGCTATGGGGCGATCATATGCAGGCTTGACGCTGACTTTGTAAGCATAGCGTTCCATTAGTGGCACTCGGCGTGGGTGAGGTATCTTCAAGCTGGGTTGGAAAGGAAGAGAGATGACATCACGAAAAAAGCTGAAGACCCGCTGGGTTCTGACGAATGGAGGAGGATGGTACGCATGCATGCATATTAGATAGACATGAAGGTAGCACTGCTGGAGTAGAAAGTCTCCTGCCGGATAGACTGAGGCTGGGCCTCCAGGACTTAGATCCATAAGTGCAAATCTGGCATTCAATCATGCCATTCATACCTCCACTATTAGCTGTCCACGATTTTCGAGAGTGATCACAGCTTATGCTCACAGCATTCAGAAGCAAGTCTGATAAGCCGCGGTACTTGTCAGATATGCCATGTGGAGTAGCTAATTTGCCTTGATCACACAAATCAACAAGGAGCCAATAGCACGCACGTCTATGCCTTGCGCGTTCAACGACCAATTCGGCAGAGCTTGCCTTGCAGCCTTCTCTGCTTATTCGCGCACGCGGATATTACGAAAATTGGCGGAGGCTATCGACGAGATTCAGTACATAAGTATGAGGACATACGGATTATCCCTGATTTAATCGATTCCGGAAATTGTTTGTTGTGTATTCGCGCCACATTCATTGAACCTATGATCTACCTTAGTGAGCGATGTTGAATGCAGAGTGAGTTACGAGATAAGATGCTACTCCACCCGTAGAGTAGCAAAAGCTATCTCGATTAATCGGATCAGATGAGTAAGCTTCGTACCTCGGCTACCTTAGAATGCCGAGATGTCGGACTTCTATGCATTAAGTCCGAGATGTTCCATAGCGTCTATTCCTTCAAAGACCTTGGAATTATCGGGCATTCGACTGTAGCGATCTTAATTTTCTATGACTTGGGAGCATGTTCTGTCTCCATTGATCTTCCAGGATGGTTCGAAACGTCCACTAATGTGATTGAGCGAGCGAGGGATAGGAAACAAGCAACGGTTGCTAGCGGGCGGGAACTTCCTTGACAGCCACACCTCTCGGCATCGACGATGAGTACCAGTATGCCATTTTTCCTCATCCCTTCTACTCTTCACATCCCCTTTTCAGCATCTACACGGGCTGTATGAATTCTGAAAATGTGGGCAAGACACAGAGTATGCCCTGGCGCAAGCCATGGGCCCCAGACTGCCTCAGAGCGACGAAGAACGGCGAGTAGAGCTGGCCACTTTGGAAGCACACGACGCAGACATATTCGCCGCAGATCCTGCATCGTCTCATCAGGACGAAGCACTTGCGGTTGCCGGCTCCAATGTCCATCAGAATTATCATCAATTAGCGCCGTCAAATATCTCTGCGCGTTCAGCAGTCAATCCACCTAATTCTCATCCAATACCTCTGAAGCACTATAATACGTACAAGCCCCCTGTGGACGCGGAACAGCCCGAGCTTGCGATTGACAATGTAGCGTCATCGACTGTTACTCAATGGGCACCTCTCGCAGATCCAGAAGCTAGACTTCCTGGAGCACAGGTGGTTTCACCATCTACAATGCATGGGACTACCTCTACGCCTGAAGTCCTGCCATCATTGAATCCGAAGGAAACGACACCTCTTCACAATGAAAAATCCACATCATCGGCCTCTGAAACCATGTATACAGCAGCTAACGTACAGGAATCACCTGCGCGCTCGGATCTCGACAAAGAGGTGGACCTTGAAACAGGCAATCCGCACAGCTCCTCATCAAGCAAGACAGATGTGGAAGCGGTCGAACAGCCACTGCCCGATCCAAATGTTGTGACTTGGGATGGTCCAGATGATTCACAAAATCCTATGAATTGGTCCACCAAACTGAAATGGGGCAATGTTCTTGTCATCTCAACTATCACATTCCTCACGTGGGTGCATTACTGTCATTCGTTCAAGGCCCATACTGACTGAAGTCCACTAGACCATTGGCTTCATCTATGTTTGCTCCTGGCGTCCCACAAATGATGCGAGAGTTTGGCTCTACTAATCAAGAGTTGGGGTCTTTCGTGGTGTCTATATATGTCCTTGGTTACGCATTTGGTCCTCTGGTCATCGCACCTCTATCTGAGCTTTACGGTCGCCTCCCCGTCTATCATGTTTGCAACATTCTTTTCGTCATATTCACTATCGCATGTGCCCTCGCCACCAATCTGAACATGCTCCTCGGATTTCGATTCATAGAAGGCCTCTTCGGATCGTGCGCGTTGACCATTGGTGGTGGATCGATTGCAGACATGATACCGCAACAGAAAAGAGGAGGCGTCATGGCTGTATGGGCCCTTGGGCCCTTGATGGGCCCAGTCATCGGACCTGTAGCTGGAGGCTATCTGTCACAAGCGAAGGGCTGGCGGTGGGTGTTTTGGGTCATCGCGATGGCTGTGAGTATACTCCCGGACAGTCGCGGGAGACCGCATGCTGACTGAATAGGGCGGGGCTATCTCAATCTCTGCCTTTATGTTCCTCAGGGAGACGTACGCACCAGTTGTGTTAGAGCAAAAGGCCCGGAGGTTACGCAAAACCACAGGCAATACGAATCTTAGATCGAAGCTGCAGTCCCCACTCACACCAGCGGCACTGTTCAAGCTCTCCATCATCCGACCCATACGAATGTTGATATTTTCACCAATTGTTCTTGCGCTGTCTACGTATATGGCCGTTGTCTACGGTTATCTATACCTGCTCTTTACCACAATTACCGAGGTATACGAGAAACAATATCACTTCTCCCAAGGCTCCGTAGGGTTAACCTTTCTCGGCATCGGCATTGGATCTCTATTCGGTGTCATCATCTTCGGCCTCGCTAGTGATCGGATTGTGAAGGCGAAGGCGAAGAGCGGTGAGATGAAGCCGGAGTACCGCTTGCCGCCCATGATGGTAGGATCTTTCTTCATACCCATTGGCCGTGAGTACCCCTACTACGTCATCTCCACTTTTCTGATCAAATTTGCAGTGTTTATGTACGGCTGGACTGCGGAAAGACAAGTCTTCTGGATCGCACCCATCATTGGGACCGGTTTGGTCGGACTCGGATTACTCGCTACCTTCATGCCCATCGCAACATATCTCGTTGACGCTTATACGATTTACGCCGCTTCCGCCCTCGCCGCTAACACTGTACTTCGGTCTCTGCTAGGTGCATTACTACCGCTCGCAGGACAAAGGATGTATGCTACGCTGGGGTTGGGTTGGGGGAACTCCCTGTTAGCTTTCATCGCATTAGCCATGTGCCCGATCCCATGGATATTCTATAAATACGGTGAAAGGATACGCAAAAGCCCAAGGTTTCAGCACAATTGGTGAGAGGGTACGAGGAAATCTCCTCTTTTCATCTTTCGTGTAATTGACCTGGACGCTGGGTAGCGTGTGCAGCAGCGCAATTGGCCGTCGCAGTGGAAAAGAACAGTCGTATTGCTGCATTTCTTTGATAATTCTTGGGGATATTTTCCTCTTTCTAAGCACTCCCGTTGCAGCACCATTAATCCTTATCGGCTATTGTGCACATACTCCAGGACTGCGGCAGCCCGTCTTCACTTTTCCCAGGGCGAAGCCTATAGGAATGGATTTGAGGGGAAGGACCGTCAATCCATTAGCCCAGACATTGGAGGCACGATTCAAACACAATGAAACCCAATACATCCAGCGATGCCGGTTTGTTTACACGCACCTTCTGCTGAAACCTCAAACTATCGCATTCGGACGCAGTCGCCTTGGTGCTCTAATTTCGCATCTGGTAAAGACTGAACAGCAAGCATAGACGCGTGCAGTGAAGCATGTGGTCAATATCTACAATAATAAAACGCCACATCTCCAAGCTGTTTACCGCCTCATTTCATGTAGCGTCTAGCGCGCTCGTGGCTTGGTATCTTCGCCTTTACAAAGTAAAGTACTTAATCTACTCGAGGCTTGATGCATTCCATACATACAAGCACTCATCTCATTCTCTGCACTGCGTGGAACGAATGCAAATAACCTGCCGTACCACGGCGCAGTCCAGTGTTGCGCTTGAAGTCTTGTAACAGTCGGCTTAGTGATGTGTTCTAAGAAGATGATCTGGCTCATGGAGCTGTTGCTAGTCTAAAGGAGCGCACAGATCAGCTGCTATGGGCCAGCATTGGCGGGCAAGTATAGTGTCCCGAATGTGAAGGGACAATACAGTGTTTCCCGCTTTGATTGAACCAGCGACAGGTAATGCAGCACTGCTGGGACTGGTTTGCTCTTGACAATAGAACTATTCGGAAGCTCTATCACTTTCGGAAATCGCTATTCCTCTGGACCGCGCGCAGCATGCTTAGTGGCGCGAACCAATGTTTGCAGTAGGCTGACATGCATGCTTTGCTTGATCAAGGGATCAGCCACGCTACTTTGAAGTAACAGCTCCGCTACCTTCTAGTTCCTCTCTGGGGATTTGTATGCTCCTGATCTACAATAATACAACTTTGGAGGCAAGAGGTGCTGTTGCTATACCTGTTTGAAAACTTGTTGTTGTACGGTTTCCTCTCACAATATAACCAATCGAAAAACGACCTCGTCTTCCCGAATATCGAGGACCAAGGCAGATTCTGTCAGTGGAAGGTACAAATATGATCAACTACTTGATTCAAGGGGCCGTTATCAGCGCTACGCCTCTCAACACTTGGCCGTAAGGTGTTGGTCGCGGTCCCATGGGAGGATCCGTAACGTCAATCAAAGGTTTACGTTCCCATCACCACGCTACCAACGGATTCAGCAGAAAGGTGAAGATTGAACACTTTCATACGCCGCATAAGCCACAATGCAACTGGCCCGCCTGAAGTAATAGCTCCACTACTGGTCCTGCAGTAGGCGATTCCTTCGACGATGAATACGATGCATGAAAGGAAAAAGTCGTATCTTGACCAATTTCTGAACAAATTAGTCTTCCAATCGAATCGGATGGATCTACGACGGAGATAGCCGACACAGTGACAGTTGATGGATCGGATCCGATAAGGACAACAGCTTCGTGGCATGGTATCTAGCATTCAGCGCAGAATTCATAAGAACTCTAGGCTTTACAGGATGTTATACAGAAGAAAAAGCTCCACATGATCAACTTGGCAAGATCCTGCCAACTCGTTGGGACCTTAGCATTTCACATTCAAGTATCTCAAGCTCGAGCCTCGTCATATGCAACACTGCAACATCACCAGTACCCGTAACCACCAACTTCTGACTTCATCAGATGTCGGATACATTCGTCATCGACTTGTCAACCTCGCAAGAGCGCAGCCTCCACGTGCTCATCAAGACTGGACCACCTTTGACCAGGCCGCTCAGCTAATTTTCACCGGCTGTTTCACGACGCTAGAGGTTATGTGAAGCAGAAGTGGGTTGGATGACATGAGCTGATGGAATAGCCAGTGGCCAAGGCATGCAATCCACGGCACAGCAGAGCAGAAAGGGACGGCCGGGAGGGTCAGCATGTAGCAGCAAAAACAGCTTTGGAGATGGGGTTGGCGCCCATGTGTCGCACTGCTGGACTTCCATTCGTCTTACCCATGCCTACCTCCGCCATCTCAAGCTGCTTACTCTCCAACAAGCTTGACGTCTGGCGGAGGTCCCAATTGACTCTCTAATGACAGTTGCCAAGGTGTTTCAGCCGCAGCAGTCAAGCACCGAATTCCGACCCTACCTAAAGTAAGTAAGGTACGGCAGGTCTTGACTTCGCTCCCGTTCAGCTATGCTTTGTGCATTAGTGAAGAGCGTGCACGGGGAGTATAACACTACGCTGATTGGCCAATACAAACGCCAAGACAGCATCCGATGCAAGCGGCTGGAGATGATTAAAGTACTTTACTTACATCTCTGCACCATACAACAGATATGGCTGAACTTCACCATATGCTAATGTTTCATGACGATTCCTCAGCCATCATCTTCAAACATTCAAACACTTGATGCTCGTGTGTTGTAATTACTTCGACTTCGCCTCTCTCGCCATTTCACTCCCTAATCTCTCTGCTTACTTCCAACACTTCATCCCGACGTAGATGGATGGCGCTTGCACTGCCTTTCTATCATGATGAGATGTTGGAGGCCCGAATGTTGGCATGGGTCGTTCAGAGGTGTATAAAGGGAATGGCAAGGTAGGAGAAGCATGTCTCGTTGAAAAGAGCAATCAAGTCATCGACAACATCTTGCATCTCCCCTTATTCTCCATTTTCGCTTCCTTCATCTTCAAATCTCTCTTCCAGAATCTGTGTGGTGACTTTCCTTGTCGCGAACATGATGTACTCGCGTCATGCCTGTCTTCTGGCTTTTGTCAGCGGCCTGGCCTTTGCTGTCGCAGCTCCCGGCCGCCGAGATGCACCTTCTTGGAACAACGTTCAATGCACGACCCATGAAATCACGGATGCCTCGATTGATCAAACGAAGCGCTGGAATGCCGTCGATACGGAATCTGCTTGGAAAGCAGCGTTGGAAGACTGGAAACAGAAGGGGAAGAGCGGTCTGACATTCACTCAGGAAGTGTCCAACTTCTTCCACGGTCCTGAGCAGATGCTGTGTGGTGCTCTTTCAGCGCGAGACGGATGTGGCTCTTACGTGCAGTGCAACAACGTGAATCATCCGGCTGGCATGTTCATCCTCAACTCCTTCACAGCCATCAGCAGTCTCAATTTCGATATCTTTGACGCTATCAGCAAAGCTCAGGGACAAGTCCTATCAGACATGGGAGGATTTGCCAAGACGTTCGCGCCCATCTTGGACGACTCAGCACAAGTGAAATTGGCACTTGATCTTATCGGGCTCGGTTTTGCGCTGTTTGCATCTCCGCTCTGGAACTCAGGTACGTGCTTATCTTCCAAATGATGCAGTATCCGTTCGTCTAACGGGCTGTATGCACATAGCACTCAAAGGGGTTCCGTACTTCAGCAAAAATGGTAATCAGTTGGGCACCTTAAAAGACTGGGTGAACCCAGTTGTCTCCAATGGTGTTACCATCGCCAAGGACACCACAATCCCTGGCGCCCAACTCACTGCTCAGAATAGCCTCAGCACCAACCTCGGCAACCTTGTGAAGACATGGGATGCTACTGTCGACACCTTTAACAAAAACCTCTTCGATGGAAGCGACAAGTCCATCGACATGCTCCATAACATGATCACTAGCGGGAAAGTACTGGAACCAGGTTATACAGTGAATGAAGCTACGGTGCAAAAGGCTTTGGAGAATTCGATCTACGGTTTCCTTATCCCTCAAGCATGGCCGTTGAGCAATCTGAAAGTCAGCCCTGTCGTAATGTACGTCGACACATTCTCCCCTTCGTGATGGAAAATCGTTACTGATTGCGTCTATACAGTGATGCCAAAGCAAAGTGTGGTACTGAGAACCCCATTGAGCAGTGGGTCTCCGTTGAAGACGGTCGCAAATCCTTCGTATGCTTCAACGGCGGCTTATACTACCTCATGGCCGCGTCTACCGAAGTTGGTTCCTCCTTGAACTGTGGTGATGGCGGTCTAGACATGGCTGTCTCCTGCTCCAGCAATACCTTCCCTACCCTTCCAGGTGTTGACCAACTGGACGGTAAGAACTGGGGAGGAGTGATCAGGGACGATTTCGTCGCAGGGTGAGTGCTACAAAATCCATACATCCGTTTGCCTCTACGTGAACCCTTCTACATGAACGTATGACTAATAACTGTGCGATATCCAGGGCCGTCAACAGCTTCAATGCAAATGGCAAGAAGAACGGGTGGCCACTGATCGATGCCACCAATAATGACCAGCTGAACGACATCTTCAACAACGGCATCAGGGCTGTTGGGGTTGTCCAGATCCCAGTCTGTACCGCGGAAGAGGCTTTCGGCAACTGGGAGAGACATGGCAGGATCAGCGGTGGTGACTTGTCAGCCCATTTCCCTTGCAATTAACTTGGAAGAACGAACGGAGGAATGCAACATGGGTAAGGTGTGGTATGCTCTTTGATTCGAATTCTGGTTTCACGAAGAGTTCTTATACACGAGAGAAAACTTAGACTGTGCCATGGCGTGGAATGTCAGTATGTTGGATTTGCAGCGGTTTTGGTTGGCAAATGTTATTTTCTATGAAATGTACAATTATCGTCCTGGTTGCTTTTTGCCTCTTATCAATTTCGAAAAGTCAGCACCTGTTCGCATCTTTTTAACATATCGAAGCCCCAGATCATAGCCATGACTTTGATTTTGAGCTGGGGAAAGGGGCTTAGCAGACGAGCTTTGCCGTCAGAATAGAGTACATACACTGCGGTAAACCGCTTCGAGAATGCCGTACTCGCTTAGATACCAGGCTTACACTAACTAAACTAGTGAGCTACTATCACCACATCTATCTAGTCTGAATATGTCTTAGATTCACAGTAAGTCTTGGCATGCGGTTCGTATTCAGTTCTCCCAACCCGTCGACTTCTTTCCATCTTCATCATTAATTCCTTGTCAGGCTGTAGCCGCTGCTGGCACACTCATGAGACGAATGACATCAGGTCCGTTGCGGCTGTCATTCATCCTTCTGTCCAAGTGTTCCATCCTGCTCCCAATGCTACTCTGAAGCCCCTGGTTGGGAGATACTCACTTCGTGGTCAAAAATACTCCAACCAGTGGGATGATGTTGGAGCGAGGCACTGCAACAAACATCGACCGGTACCGCCATCATGATTGGCAAAGGCTGTGTAAAGTACTTTAAGGTCCGTAAGAGACCACGGCAAGAAAAAGCGCATATCCCGTACCTGAGTACTTAAGCGCACGACAACAGATCAGCCTGGCGAACCCTCAAATTAAACGCAGAGAGTGCGGCTCTTACGACATATACACGAGCCGTTGGATGGTCGCGAATCGCATCTCACCCCACGATTTGATATGATGGCTTCGGACCTGGACGACAGGATTACCTTATGCTTTTTTCTTTTGTATCGAGTCACCTGCTTTCTGTACACGATGTGATACAAATACCCAGCTTGCGACTCGCGCCACGAGAAATTCATTTTCCCATGTTTCCTTCGCATTCAAGCCGTTGCAATTTCACATCCACGTCGTTTTCTCCATCTTCCAAGCCGTATCCGAATGCCTCTGTCAACGTTTGGTTAGATCGTCACGATAATGCTCATTCAAATCTCCCTTCTGTCAGCCATCCTGCTTGCTGCGCGATTCTCGTATGGCTCGTACATGACTGATTTCATCACTGTCGTCAATGTCTACAAGACCGTTCAGCCCGGAGACGTTCAGCCTGGGAACCCGGCGACAAGTAGCTCTTTATCAACAGCAGCTTCGGTGTCCAGTAGCCCTTCATCAACGGCGACTTCGATATCAAGTAGCTTTTCATCAACTGCGGACCTTGCCAACTCAATTTCCGCAGTATCAGCTTCTGACGCTTCAGCTTCAGCAGCAGTGGCAGCCGCAATAGCAGCTTCAGGTGCTTCCATTTCAGCAGCGGCAAATGCGAATTCGGCAGCCGCAGTCGCAGCGAGAGTGGCTTCGGAATCTTCTGTTTCGGCAATGGGAAATTCAGCAGCATTTGCTTTGAAAGCAGCTTCAGATGCTTCTGTCTCAGCAATGGCAAACTCGGCAGCAGCAGTCGCAGCAGTATTGGCTTCACAGTCTTCGGCTTCAGCGGTCGCAGTATCAGCAGTCGCAGCGTCTGCAGTAGAAGCTTATTTGGCTGCACAAGCAGCAGTACCCGGTTCGACTACGTCGGCTCCAGCATCGAGTCGTCTTTCGACTTCAGTGTCGACAATATCGGCTTCGGCTATTCCAGGCTCTTCGGCGTCCTCATTAAGTGGTCCCTCGGCTACCTCTTCAGCAGCATCATACTCGGTCTCTTTGATGCTAGCAAATTTGGCACAAGCTTCAGCAGCTTCAGCAGATGCGGTCTCGGCCATGTCGGCTTCAGTCAAGTTGGCCTCGGTATCTGTAGCGTCAGCACATCTGGAATCGGCATATTCAGCTTCAGCAGTATCTGCGTCGGTCCTGAGTTCAGTATCGAGTTTCATCCCGCTCGCGTTATCAACCCCATCAAGTTCTGTACCTCCACTGTTGAACGAATTACTGAGCCCGTCACGAATAATATCGACCACAGCATCACCGGTCAAATCTACATGTCCATCCGCCGGTGGTGGTGATCTTTGCGGTCCCTCGTTTCCCGTTCCTGGCATTGTCGACACATGCAGCGCTCCCCTTCCCGTGACGAATCGCACCGACATTTATGGAATAAAGTGCTACGAGAGTGCCACGCAGCAACAGATAAATGCACAGCTATGCGAGCAACTTATCCCGTCGCTCTGCAATACATTGAGCGGAACCACACCCCCCGTTCAGAACACGTGGATATGGGCTTCGAACACCGGTTGCGCGATCGGTTTCTGGATGCCCGGTACACTATACTGGAGCTGTGGCCCGTTGATGCCGGCTCCGCCGCCAGACGCTAATCGCTGTTCGAAGACGATCTACCAAGGAATGATTAATGCCTGCGGTACCCCAGGCGGAAATATGTACCCGGCATCGGTGAATTTGGACATCGTACCCTCACAGCTTGGTAACGGACTGCCAGCTCCTGGAGGGAAGAGTTACCCTTCCTACTATTTAGCGAGCAACTTGACCGGACTCACCGTCCTTGTTCCTGTAGCCTCGTGAAGCGTCGAAGCATTTGTATCTCGGGAGGAGTACCGGAAGCGCACCATGCATAATTACGATCATCGTCATGATCTACTTCGGTACTCACTACAACAGTTCGATATTTATATATAATATTAATACAACACTTCCTTCAGATAAACAGTCACAGCTCCCTCCACCCTCAGCCGCTCAACGTTGGTGCGCCTGCAGCGATGATTCTATACCAAGACGTGTTGAGACACCCCATCCAATCGACCCTGAACGCCGTCGCCAAACGCATAATTCATCACCCATCTCCATTACCCTTTCGCCCTTCACCCCACCCTCCTCTCGATCCGCCATCCACCATCCACCGTCTACCATACACCACCCACCACTCTCACTCCCCCCAAAACAACACAAAAGGAACCCAGCCTCGTCGCTCCCACGCGCAGCGTTAAATCATTTTTGCGTAGAAAGATGGAGGGTCGAGGAGGAAGAAGGAGGAAGTTGGCTAGGTAGATTGTATAGAAGGAGTGGAGAGGAAGAGAGGATGGAGGGCTGGAGGGTGAGGAATGGTGTTATGGCGGGTTGGAAGGTGGTTGGAGGCTATGAAGATGGTTTGGAATGGGGGTGGGTGGGTTGATGTGTTGGTGTAGGTTGAAACGTTCGGTTTCTGGATCGGATCCGCTCACCACTTCCATCAACGCACACATTCCCTCCCCTCCCTCCCTTCCCTCCATTTCACGATGTCATATAACTCAAGCTTACGCCATACCCAGATTAGGTTAACCTAAGCTTGATGACGGCGTTCATACTGCGCAATACGAATATTCATATAATGCATATGTGGAGGAATGACATGGGAAAAATGGATTACCTATTCACAAAACCCACTGAAATACAACATTACTACCCTAATAATCAATCCTGCTTCCTCTCGCCAGCTCGCTTTCATTCTATGGTGCGATGTGACAATGCTAGCCGGATTGGACATGTTTTTGACCCTTTCTCCGTCTGATGTTTGTTCAATAATTTAGCTATAGGATTACATATCGGGAATCATTGCCTCGTTGCACGATGTTGGGTTAAACAGGAAGGTTTATCCTCATGACGAGTTGGAGATTAATCGGAGATGATATTTCAGATGGGGGAAATCATGTTATCATCAATCCCTAGAGTCGTAGGTACAGATTACAGCTTAGCCCTCCCTCCCCTCTCCTCCTCCAAGGCCCGAGTCACCAGCAACCTCCTTAGTATCTTCCCACTCGCACTCTTCGGTATCTCATCCACGAACCGCACACCCCCTCTCAAACGCTTATGGTTCGCAACCCTGGATTGCAGCCACTGCATAACATCCTCCGCTGTTTTCGGACTAGCTTCGACACCGGGCTTCGGAACGATGTACGCTCTGGGTAGTTCTGTAGCTTGCTCTTTCGCGTAGAGGCCTATGACGGCTACGTCGTTGACCAGGGGGTGGCTGATGAGTAAGCCTTCTAGTTCGGCTGGGGGTACTTGGAAGCCTTTGTATTTGATGAGTTCTTTGACGCGGTCGGTGATGTAGAAATTTCCGTAGCGGTCTTGGTGGCCTACGTCGCCTGTCTTGAAGTAGCCGTCTGAGGTAAGGGCGTTCTTGGTGCCTTCTGGGTTTTTGTGGTAGCCTTTGAAGATGTTGGGGCCTTTGATCCAGAGTTCGCCTGTTTGGCCGACGGGCACCTCTTCCTCCTCGGGAGACATGTATTTTGCGGTCTGGTTGGGAAGGAGTGTGCCAACCGATCCGATCGTAGACCGCCACAGTTCCCAAGGCTATGCATGTATTAGTAATAATAGCAACCATCGTATTCTGGATTCTCTATGGCCTACCTGGGTATGTGTGCTTGGGCTAGTCTCGCTCAAGCCATAGCCTTGCTTGATGGGTACCTTCAATCGGCTGTAGACGGCCTCGACAAGCTCTTGAGTCAGAGGTGCAGCGCCAGAGTTGAGCATACGAAGACTGCTGAGATCGTATTTGTCCACTATGGGATGTTTCCCTAGAAGCAAAACAACTGGAGGGACAATGTAGGCAAAAGTAATCCTTTGATCCTGAATGATGGAACAGAACTTTTCTATCTCGAACTTAGACATTACGACTGTAGTCAAACCGCTATATAGGGCTTGGTGTATTAAGCAAGTGAGCCCTGTAGTACGCTTAGTTACCCAGCGTTTAGTTGGGGTGTTGAGATCAAACCTACCGTATATGTGAAAGAATGGGAGGAATGCTAATATCTTGTCTCCATTGCCATCTAGGCCACCGTCATATGTTAGATTACCACCTTCGCCGGCTTTGAGCATAAGAATGTTTGCCACAATGTTCTCATGACACAGCATTACCCCCTTCGGGTGTCCTGTGGTGCCCGACGAGTAGACTAGGAAGGCAAGATCCTTTTTTGGATTCGCCTTTGTTCTCCGGTATCTGTTGGTCCCTGCAGTGTTCCGTATTGAGGAGAAATGCTTGAACCGCCCAGACTCATCCTTCTCATCACCTATCAGGACGATCTTGTTTTCTGGTATACCAACCTGCTTCGCGGCCTTCAGCGCAATCTTTAGGAATTGCTTCTGGGTACACAATGCCTTCGCTCCTGAGTCTTTCAATTGGAAAGCCAACTCTTCTGTAGTGTAGCCGGGGTTGGCTGGGGATATGATTCCACCGGCCCAATGCGTCCCCCATATGACAACGGGTGTATCGATACAATTGGGCGTGAAGAGGGCCATGACATCGCCTTTGTTCCATTCCCACGTGCTTTTGAGACCTTCGCCAAAGTCAATGGCATTTCTCTTCACTTGCGCGTAACTGTAAGATCTGTGGGTTATCGCATCTTGATAGATTACTAGAGAGTCGTCAGAAGGGCATCAAATAGAAACTTATGCTAGGCACTTTTATCGTCTGGAAAAGGTCTATCCTTTCGCTCGAATAGAAATCCCCAGATGTCCTGATTAGGGATCTCAACCTTCGGGTACAGCGAGTCCGTAGGCATCCTGTTTCCACAACTTGGGCTCTAGTCAGTCTCCTAAGGCTGGTTCCAACAAATCTGAGGGGAAACAGAATTGATCAGCGAGTAAGGATTCGAAAGAGAAGGCATCAAGCGCGGCAAGGGCATGGCGATATGAACAAGCGGGGCATATGCATGAAGAGAATGAGGCGGAGATAAGAAGCTTGGCAGCGGGCCTCCGATGCATCTCGGCTAGTACTGAACGATGTTAGCGCAGGTCGATATACTGTATCTCTTGGCATCTCAGCGAGCGTTTTCGACAACAAATGGCAGCTGGTGTACGTCGTTGGGTGCTCCTTTGGTGCATTCTCGTTTCATGGCGGCAATTCGACTCCCTACCCTTCGACATACACTCTCGTTTCCTCTCCCATTATGCTTCAGGGGCACTCAAAGAAGATGGGCCCAAGTCCACGATGTCCGCTTCTTAGTGACCCATCCGCAGTCTAATAGGATCATTGAAAAGTATCGGACAAAATTAGACCGAAAAGCCAAAGCGTGAGGTGCGGCCTACATCCGTGGGGCCCTTGGGACTGATGGCCTGGTAGGGAGGGACTTAGCAATGTCGAAGAACTGAAAGCGGCATATCAAGAAAAGATCCAGAGCCAGCGGAAGAAGGCACTCAATCCAGCTTCTACACCGTCCTCATCTGTAGCTTCTCCATTCCCGCCTCCGCCGCCTCCCCCACAGCCTCAGGAGCCGGCCTCACTCTCTACCTCTCAACCGATCATATCCAGCAAGCCTTCAGGTCCACCAGGCATCAAGACACTTGCCTCCTACATTGACATTCCTAAGACTCTCGAGCTCCCACAGAAAGAGATTGAATACATTTGGCGACTCCGTCACGCCTCTGATCCGCAGTCATTGTGCGCCGTAATACCTGAAAGAATATATAAGCGCATTGAAACTACAGCCAAGCGGCATCCTCAATTTATACTACCGATTCCTAGAGAGGGCAAAGGTGCAGAGATACATTTCCTACAATGGACGTTCCCAACACCCACCACCACAACCGTCCTATTTACCCATCTTGCCGAGTTCAAGCTGAGGGGAGAATATGCGCAACCACATACAACAGTTACGCATCACTTGGATATGTCGGATTCTAAGGGCCTAGTATTGCTTCAAGGAAGTGTGGTAGATGGACGAGGGATTACGGTGGATGAAGGTAAATGGCTACTGATGTGCTTGCAGCGATTTTATGGAGCCGAAGAAAAGGTGGAAAGAAGGAAATTGCTTGAACAATTCAGCCAGGGAGATGGTGGTTTTAAGGTTGAAGAGTTGCTTGAAGAGGCGGAGAAGATCGTCTGAACAGTAGTGAACACTCGTCAATCATAAGGGACTTGGAGCGCACAGGCTCCTATTCGGCACTGTTAACTACATCGTCAGCAGTGATCCCAAGGGCAGCGATGATCCCCGAACTGCAAGGGACTCAACGCAGAACAAACTCTACGGATGCCAAGTGGACGTTCTGTAATGAGTGGCAACTAGGCGTTCGCTTCCCCAGAGAAGCTGTTACTGCAGATAACAATCAGCACCGCAATTGGAAATGTATGAGGCCCTGAAGGTATTACATCAGAAACATCCCTCCAGTACTATATCTCTCCTACTAAAACATGGTGGTGTCTCAACGGTCCTTCTATGTCTTGTCCACAACCCCAACTGCGTCTGATTACTCATCATGTAGTCGATACCAGAAGAAAACTTACCGAGGATTGCGGGCTAAGAGCCTTCTCGAAGCATGTATACCCCCGCAAGGAAGAACTCTGCTACAACGCGATAAAGAGAACCACCAAATTAGATCTCAATCTTGAATCCAGGTAAGGCTTTCTCATATCTTATCCCCTGTAAGCTCACCCGTTCGAAGCGAAAGGCCTCAAAGATAGGTCTTCAATGCCAAATAATGGCAATATATTTATTCCTTGTTTGCTTTAAGGCACTTGAATTGTGCGAGCGGCCCTCGCTGAATCTAGCGGTCCCCTCAGATATGTACTTGTTTGGCGAAACTCAGTCGGGCTTGAAAGGGTTTTAGAAACACTATATCTTCACATTTCATTGTCTTCAATAGCCATCAAGGGAAGGCCGATGGGTCAGGTCATCCTCGCTCCGGGAATAGATGAGGGTTTCGGCATCAGGTTAGGACCATCCATGAGAATCGCAAACAGGCGGAAGCTCAAAGATGGAATACCAGGCTCAGGCTAGGGTATTGCTTTCATCTTCGCGCAAGGTTAAAAAAGCACAATTGGAGCTCCTGCTACTGCTTTCTCTGACTAATGGCAGCTATGAGCAGTGTGCATCCACAGATCACGGCTGTCTTCCCGATGAGCGAAGCTTCCGGGGTCGTTTCGATTCTCAGGGTCAGTGGCATCCCGAATTGTGTCTCCAATCATGATGTATGCGTGTTTCTTTCACTGGTTATCTTTGTTTGCTGCGATCCTTGTGGAGGAGCAAAGGCCGGTACGCAACCGAAGGCGAAGGGAAAGCGGAGTCGTCTCGTTGGCAAATGGTGGCTAGATGCCGCGAGGCTAGCTGCACTGCTTTGAAGACTCGGATGCGTTCAAGTGAAGGATGTCTTGAAACAATCACAGGAATTCCTCTGGCCCGATCTCTACTACCGCCAAGCGTTCCGGCGTCCTTTGGAGTGTCGCTTCGCTTTCTTACTTTGGCTCTCCCATCCGTTCTCCGCGGCTTCCCCACCACCTGGACTATCCTCTCCCAACCCGCAACCGCCATCACTAACGATGGTATAGATTCTACGTTCGTGCCGCTCACATAGCATGTTCAAATCATCCTTGGCCTGTGCAGACGTCGGCCGCTGTGTGGCATCCCACTCCATGAAGGAAATTAAGAGATCCACGACACCTACAGCCATGTTTAGCCTTGAGAGCGCAGTACTCATCTTGACGACATCTTGCTCCTTGATACGATCTCCCCACCACCTTCGGGGAATCTGGCAGAGCAGTCGGTACATACTAACACCGAGTCCGAAGAGATCAATAGTCTCGTTGTATTCGCCGCCTGATTTAGGGTTGGCGACGAGGTCAGCCAGCTCCGGTGCTCGCCAACCCGCTGTACCGACCGAGCTGCCGCTCGCCCAGAGCCCGACATTCGCATGGCCGAAATCGATCAGCATCGCTTTGGGAGGGACTAGTGAAATAACAGCAAGATTCGACGGTTTGATGTCGCGGTGCATGATGTTCTTCGAGTGCAGAAATGCAATACCCTCGAGGAATTCGCGCAGTAGACCGATGCATTGTGTGGCTGGGACAACTCTGTCTACTGCCAGCAGTGTCTCGACGGTCCAGCTCGCTAGTGGAGTATAGACAAAATGAGCTTCGTCCACGCCACATGCTCTGTAGCCTCGCCCCGGGTCTTCAGGTGCCGGTGATCGGATCTCGATCAACTGGCAGATATTTTCGTGCCAGCCGATGGTTTCGGCCATCGTCCAGTCTGCTTCCAGACGTGCATCGTCCCGATCGGTGTACCGTCTGACGGTTTTGATGGCGACTGCGTCGCCAGTCTTTTTGTGTAGGGCGGCAGAGACGAGGCCGCTTACTCTATGACCAATTGAGTTTTTGATCACGTATTCGTTAAGAGTGTGATCCCATTCTGAAGGCATTACCGTTAGATTTGCAGGGTAATCGTCACTGCCAAGTGCATGTTCGTTTTTGTATGAAGTCATAAGAGTACGGTAATCCTCATCGGAGATGGGCTCCAATTCCAGTATGTACTTCAACCTTCCAATTTCGATGCTGGTCCTGCGCTTTTGGATCAGTCGCTGGTCATCTTCGAAAGATTCTGTGCCGTCAATGATGACAGGGCCTCCCAAAGCACTGATCAAGAGAGCTCCTGATGTGGGATTGTGGACTAGGGAGGCATGCTGGCGCCGTACTTCGTCCGAGCGCTTCTTTTCGGTGAGTAGGATGTCGGGATGATCTTTAGAGTCCTTATATGCTCCGCCTCCTATAATCCATCCTATACAAGATCATGCGATTAGCAAAGTCGTTCTAATCATGCTGCAGGGAACGCTATCCTCATGTCTTCCAATGGTGGCAAAACACGTTGAGACATACGTAGCACTCAAATCTGTACAACAACCCCAAGAAACCCTAGTGCCAGAAACAAAAACGAAAAACTCCCGATCAACCTACCTAATTCTGGCCTTCGTGCCGGGACGCTAAAATCTAGCACATAACACCCCTTCCAGATCTTCCTCTCCACTACCCTCCTCCCACCCTCATCCTCATCCTCATCCTCATCCTCACTCCCACTCGGATACTCCACCAACTGACCTTGACACGCATCGATGTCCATATATCTAAAAACAAAATCACTCGTTTTGTCGCAAATGCTTGTCTTGGCCTTGCCAGCAATGAGACCAAAGGACTTTTTCGCCGCCTCATTGGCTGGGATCAGTGTTGCGAGTTTGGTCTTCAGAGGGAGGGGGGGAGCTGTGGACCATGCGTCTGACATTTTGGGTTGGGAGGGAGAGGAGGGGTGTGGGTTTTGGGAGTGGGGTTGGGCAGAATGATTGTAGGAAAGGAGAGGTAGCAGATTGATTTGGATGTGGATGTGGATGTGGATTGGAGAGGGGGCGTACTCTGCTGTTATTTGATGAGAGGGGGGTAGGGGGTTAAATGATATAAATTATGTGTTGGTGAACTCTCATATAACTGTTCTTATAAGGATAGGTTTAGCATATATATATATATATAGATTCCCCGAACCCAGGCCAACACGTGACCGCTGGCTGACTCAGGTGCCGCCGCTTTGCTCCCCCGCTATCGACCGTTTCGTCAATGTGCACTCCCTCTGCTCCCCCATGCTCCCTCGCTGCTCTCCTCTGCTCCCTCATTGCTCTCCCCTGCTCCCTCGTTGCTCCCCCGTGCTCCCCCTCAGCCACTTCCTTCTCTTTAGCTGGTTATGCTCTCTGACAAGTTTAAACGAGGGCGTCCGTTCAGCTTGTTTTGGATGCTGATCAGAGAGGAGCCGGTTATGGCTCCATCAGCCGCCCACCATGTTGTCTTCTGCTCTTGCCCTCTTGCTCTTTCGCTCTTGCTTTTCTCCTTCACTTCTGACTGCCTGCGGCCTTTGGCAACTCATCTGTGTACCATATACGCCATTGTGTGCGTTGTCATCTCATTTCTACTCTACATATCACGGCCTCTGCCTCTCTTCGCTCTGAACGTCTCAGTGGCCAGGGCATTCTTGTCTTGCTATAGTTCTCGCCCCGACCTCGACTGCAATGGTACAGAAAAAGAGGACTGCAGCGCAGTTCTTTGATGATGCGGAAACGAATGGTCTGGAGTCCTTGATCGAGGCCAATATCAATAGCGATAAGGTGTCCAAGCACCTCGAGTCTGGCACTGAAATCAACTATAACCGGATGCTGGTCCTCTGGGATGAGTGAGTCTTTCTGTCTTTCCCTACCACTACGAAATATTGTACGACCCTTACTGACGGTGTCTTGTCTCGGTGGACTAGGTACGGTAGAAGGAACCCTCGTGCCAGTCCTCACGCTATAAAAACGGCAAAGCACTTCATAGAGGGTGTTGTGCGCGGCTGCAGTGCTGGGAAGAAAGAACCGTCTATGTACACCATGCTTCAGAAGTGGACAGACTTTGGCGCTGGTTGGAAGCGACGGCCTGGCAACGAGAAGATCCCTCCTGAGGTGTCGGAGTCGATCTATTTTGTTCGTACCTAGAGCTTCACTCTGCCCTTCCTCCCCGTTCGCAAGGTCTGATGATATTACTAGTACATACAAACCGAGCTACGCAAGAAGTTCAACCTTTCAACGACTCGGCGAACTCGGCACTTCATGACGGTGAACCACTTCGCCATTGTCATCAAGCATATGTGGCAGAAAGATTGGCATCAATACAGACATGGACGGATCCTCGCACAGGACCACGCTGCCTATATGCTGTTCATCTACTCGTCGGCGCGAGTAGGCGAGTATTTTGAATCCAACATGCGCAGAGGCTCCGGCCGTGGACTACTATACGAGGTGAGTGGAGTGATCCTCTAAGGCACTATTGACCAAGAAAGCTGTCGGGCATCGCGCTTACGCTGCGAGCAGACAATCGATTTCGCCGTATTTAAGAATGAAAAAGGAGAGGCGGAGATTGGTGTGCGAGTCACAAGGGACGCAAAAGGCTTTTCACAGACACCACACAAAAGGTTACTCTACTGTCCAAAGCTTCGGAATCATGGTTAGGGGCAATCCTTGCTGACTGTTCCGATGTGATTCTAGGCCACAGCATGGCATGTATGAGGACATGGAGCCGCTGTTTGCGAACCCAGTGCTACCTTTGTTGGCAATCGCCCTCGCGGATCACGCCTTCCAGGACTATGGGTCTTTCGAAGAGATCGAGGCCATTCCACCACCTCCGGATGGGTCCTTGCACCACCTTTGAATCAAGAAGGATATGCTTCGTGTACCTTTCTTTCAGATAGTATCTGCGGATGGACCCACCGGAAAGATCTATGGAGCGAGCTCCTTTAGTAATCGGACAGTGGATCTGGGGCATCGCGCCGGGTACGAGGAAAACATCGGGATACATGATATTCGAAGAGAAGCCCTTGTCAAAGCCGATGGTAAGTTCTTGTGGACGAAACACAACCGTTGAGAAACACTGACTCGGCTAAAGATAATGGCTACTCGATCGCCGAAAGGATGAAATTCGCCGGCCATAACAACGCAGATACCTTCTTTGGCTCATACGCGCCTGAGCTGAGCACTGTGGACGGGATGGCCAGCTACTGGAACAAGAAACGTCGCACGGTCCATCTTGAAGGATTTCGTGGGCTATCGCTCCATCACCATCCTCAGCTGTTGCAATCGCTACCCGTAAAAGTGGAAGCTAACCTGGATAATTGTGCCGACTTCGTCTCCATTAACAAGGAGATCGAAATACTGGGGGAGAAGCTTCGGGGCATCACGTTAGAAGATGAAGCCCAGCCAGCTCGGGCTCGACGAGAGGAACTGTATTGGCGGAAACGCCAGCTCGTGTCCGAGGAGCTCAGCAAGTGGCAGCAGATTCAACCACGCAAGATTGCCTCAAACACGGAGGATGAAGCACCTCAAGTCGCAAATCTGCCAAGCTACTTCAACCGGATTCGCCGTTTGGATCCGCCACGTGATCGGCTGGCATCTTTGCTCTTCCTCAACGTTCCCCTCCGCAGTGTGCAGGGCCGTAGCGCACTTCAGGACATGATCACATTGTGCATAGAGAATCCGCGGGTGGCCTATCGTCCAAGCTTGCGGCCCGAGAACGGTCGTTGCCCTGTACCCCAATGTGCGAGGGATATGGATCGGTTCGTCTTCTCCTTTCTCATTTCCCAAATGCTCGGTTGTTGCGGACTGGCTGACCAGACACCCTTCGATTCTACAGCATCAGTATTGGCGATAGGTGGGAACATATTTACCGTTGCCACAAGGGCGACCTTGAAAGGAAATACGGCTTTGCCGAGCTCTGTTTTCAGTGCGACGAATGGATCACCAGTGAGGCCGGATGGTTTGAGCACTGTCAACGCCATCTCACCGACCTCGAGACGCTCCCAGTTCAATGCAATCCACTTATCTTCCGCCGAACTCTTGCTACTGCTGGGCAGTGTCTCTTCTGTCTCTTCGATTTGAAGCTCTCACCAACGAAACGTTTCCATCAATTCTTCGTTAAACAGAGCTGGAAAGAGCACCTGCAAGAACATTTCTGGCATTTAGAAGATAGGTACAACCGATCCATGGAAGCGGGTGAAAGCAAGGTTGTCCCATGTCCTGATCCACGCTGTGCACTTTCTTTCGACTCGATTCAAGATCTTCAGTGTCACTGCCAGGATGTACACTGCGTTGAGCGCATCAAGCTCGATCCGATCAAAAGGCATCGCTTGACACGTCAGTCGTCTCTGAATGTGAAGGCTTTCCTCGGCGCGAGCGTCAAGCTGGAGCACCATTGTGACCTCCTGAACGGGGAAAGTCCTTATAAGCATGTCAATGAAACAATGGACACGCTAATGCTCGAGACACTCGGCGTTATCGTTCCTACGGGACCAGTGAGACTGGAAGATGGAAATGGCCTCAGTCAAAGTTACTCTCTTCCTTCGATCGACTCAATAGCAAATCAGGAGAAGCGAAGTTCGTCGGCAGCATCTTTCACAGGCGCTGAAAGCCCGCTTTCGATCATTGATTGGACCTCCGACGAGACCGCACTCGATAACCCGACGCCGGCGTCGTCAGTCAATTCCGACCTTCCCTTATCAATCGACCCGAGACTGCTCAACGAGTCCGACCCGCAGCCTATTATGCTTCCGTCATAGTACGTGATGATTCCGCGCCCGCAGTCAGAGAGCTAGCAATATGAGACTAGCTTTCAGTAGCTTAGAGCCCAAAAGGTGGTTCACTGACCTCTATAGAGCGGGATGAGAGTTTATTGTATGTAAACTCATAGACAGACGAATTGAATACGTTGCACTTGTGGAATATTCTCAAGCTTCACGTCTGTATACATTTTATGTATGGAAATCTCTCCATTCCACAGGCAAGCCACTGGGCCCTAAGACTGTACTTCTGGAGCAGGTCTACATACCCTACAGTCGACTCGTGACAAAAGCAGGACTTTGACATGGATTGAACCAAACCTCCAATCAACGCAGATGCCTTTATTTTTACCTCCGTTCCTTCGATTTGGGGATCCAATTTTGGCTCCCCAAGAGAGGTTGCCAGAACTGGAGCCCCACGAAGAGTCAAAAGCTTCTGACGTCCAATCCAGCTTCTGTTTATGCCCAGATTCTTTAAATGATAACATCAAGTTCATTGGAACGATAGCTGGTGACTCCTTTGGGAATTCTGACCAATTCACTCTGCAAACGGTCCAAAGACAAAATGGCCTCTCGTCGACCCAACAATGTAAAGCGAACGGAGTGGAACAAGAAATGCAGAGAGAAACTATCAGCGCATATTGGTAAGAGCCGTCATCTTCTGTAGTCAGCCGTTACTGACACGAGCAAAGATAGAAAGCTCGGAATCGTGATAGAAACGTCGCAGGTGCGGCTCAAAACCAACGCGGATGACCCTTATACGTGGGAAAAACTGGACGAAAAGGAGCACTTGTTCTCGAAAAATCTAAGTGACCTTTCGATTGGCCAGCTCAAGGATTTGTGTGATGGCGTCGATAAATCGTTTATAGCTATCTGGAAGGCCCCGTTCCAATCAGAACTCTTGGTATAGGATGGGGAAGAGTCTGTATGTGCTGCTTGTTCCCGTCAATTCGACGTTTAGCTGACTGCCGAATAAGTTTCTGGAATTTCCCAGACCGGAAGTCAGTTTTGTGGCAAAGATTGACGACCTACACCAAGACAACGTCAGATTAACTCGCGAAATTAGCAAATGGGAACGTCGAGTTGCTACAGAATCGGAGAGGAGACGAGCAGCTGAGTTGGAAGCCAGTGAACTGAAAGTTACCATCCAGCAGCTGAAGATGGACAGTGGAAAACTCGAGAAGCATATAGGTGAGTGGAAGCTAACAGCTGAGGAATCAAAGAGCAATGCAGACAAATACTGCAGAGAAATGAACAAGATTTTCGCAGCTCTGGATCAGGTAAAGTCGGAGTTGGCTTGCACCTCCATGGAAGAGCACCTCGGATAGGGAGTCTTGCACCCATTTATAAGCGAGCAAGTCTGAGCATAGATGTGGTAGATACTGTTGTGGCCAGTTGGCAGTCCAAAATCTGCATTATATGCATGCAATCTCCTACAGACTTTCGATGAGACTGAGTTTGCGTACCACACTGGAAATTCTCGAGCCTTCCATTCAAAGAACTTCAGCTGCCTCATCATCCTCTTAGGTGACCTGAAAATCTCTTAAGGCTGGGTTTCGACATATGGTCTGCGATGGCATGCAAGAATCTACCAACCGACTGATCAGATTATCCGTTCCAGAAATCCCGAAAATAGATACCCGCCCCTCTACTCTTGGCTCCTGTGATGATGATGATGATGATGATGATGATGATGATGATGACGATGATATGTAGGCTCCCACTACTATAATCTCGCTGGAAGTCTCTAAGGCGGATACCAATTACATGCAAGCCACTCGTGGCTCCCCCAATCTACTTTTGACTCCCCTGCTCCGATTCTGACTCCCTCAATCCATTTCTGGCTCCCCCGCTCCACTTCTGGCTCCCCCGCTCCACTTCTGGCCTCCCCAATCCCGCTCCCAACCCCGGCCTCTCTGCTCGAGAACTGAAATGGGAATCTCCTGGCCAATCTCACACCTAGACACTTGACCGGTCTTGGCTGACTTACGATGATGGGATTGTAGTAAGGGGACTTTCAATTTCGGTATTGATAGTTGAAAATGGTCCACGTCAGATCATATCAAGCAAGCGGAGGTACAGTTTTATTGGAAAGGTATTTCTATAATCTCAAGCTAAGGTGTAGTAATGACAGACAATTTTCAGTGAGCGTTTAACGCAAAATACGGAATACTAAATGAGAGGTAGTATTCGCCAGATAATTTCGCTCGGAAGAGACTGACAAGAGCCGCGAGGCGTTGCTGTAGAGCGTAAACGACAGTGTGGTATGACGGAACGCTTGAAGAGCGCTCCTAACGAGCGTCAAAGCCGAATGGCTCCCTGTTCTGTTCTCCCTGATTTTGATAGTTGGGGAATGGATGCTGATGAGGTTTGATGTTGGTATTGGTATCGATTTTGGAGCTGCTGATGCTGTCGCATGCTGATGATTTTCTTTCGTTGATTGTTTTCGGATTGGATAAGGAATCGCTGTTTCCAATCCCTTTATACTGCATCCTAGTTTCTACGCAGCTACGGCCGGTGTCAATTGTCGCTGATATTGTTGAATAGCCTGTTGGACCGCACTGGCTATCATTGCTTGAACTGCGGAGGACGAGATCATATCAGCTTGAGTTGGCTGACCAGCTCCTGTTTGCGTAACTCCTGGCTGGGCGACTCCTGGCTGGGCGACTCCTGGCTGGGCGACTCCTGGCTGGGTAATTCCTGCTTGAGGAACCCCTGGCTGGCTCACTGCTGGTTGAGCGACGCCTGGCTGCACAAATCCTGGTTGAGTGACACCTGGTTGAACGAATCCTGGTTGAGCGATTCCTGTTTGAGTGACTCCTGGCAGAGCCAATCCTGGTTGAACGATTCCTGGTTGAACGACACCTGGTTGAGTAAATCCTGGCTGAGCCAATCCTGGTTGGCCGACTGTAAATTGAGCCGCTTTTGCCGCTTTGAATTGGTCATTCTTGATTCGCTGCATTGCCTTCATTTCTCCATTGAAGAGTCCAGCTTCTGTTTGTGACATAATAAAAACCTTTCGTCCTTCGAATTCGATCATTTTGCGGTACGGTAGATGATTTGGGAGATCTTGATCAATCCGTGCCTGGCCAGCTATCTTGATGAGATCACTTCGCGACAGAAGAGTGTCTTCCAGATCTCCCAGCCATTCTACCATGACAGATATACGAGGGTATTGACCAGCCCCCGATGTTATGGCGTCGTCAACCGACATGGCGATCCAACGCATGCTCTTGTACCGGTGTTTGTGTTGGGCAATGAATTCCTTCGTCGGCTTCCCAACGGATGGGATATCCTCAGGTTTCAGATCGCCACACAATTGCGCCGACTTCCATACGTGCAATCCCGACTTCTCCTCCACTAGAAACTGGAAAGTCTTAAAAACTTGGCGTTTGGATTTGATCGGCTCGCCGTCCAAAGTAAGTTTGTCCATGGCTCCATTTATCCCCGTATCGCCATTAATAGCAGATCCTGTTCCGGCAGATGGGTCTCCCGTATTACTCATCTCCGTGTCCTCGCCATTGCCAGGACCGGAACCAGCATCCGTACCAGTAGCATTGCCAGTGCCTGATTCAGTGCCACCATTTTCAGTGCTCGGCTCAATCCCAGTACCATTAGCATTGTCGGTGCCAGATTCAGTGCCACCACCATTACCAGTATCTGTAGCAGAATTAGACTGGGGCTCCTCGGCCTCTGAAAGCCATGGAGGCTCTTTATTGATATCAGCATATTGCCAAGCCCATGTCTCAGGTAGGCCATGATCCTCGCAGAATTCCTGTGTTGCGACACAGAGAGCCTCAAAAATGGCGGCCAGCTCCTTTTTCCGTTCAGGATCGGTCGTATCTTTATATGTCGTCCTCAGTGCTTGCGTACTCTGGTACTTGTCTTGGAGGTACTTTAGAGGAAACTTTCCGCGACCTGGATTATAACCTTTCTCTTTATTGTGGGCTTCGATGTCACTATTGACCTTTTCGACAAAAGAGAGCGCTTTCTAATTGGAGGGGTCGATCTGCAGCCGGCGGACGCTTCCTACGAAGGGTGTTGTGTCCCAAAATGTTTTATGTGATTTCTTGGGCCTCTCTATTTCCTCCGGTGCGACAGTGGACAGGTCAAATTTATCTCGTGCATTGTTTAAAACTACACTATGGTCAGTTTGCCTGCTTTTGATTTGGGGTTCTTGCTTACTTTGCTGCGCCTGGCTGGCCTTTTCCTTCCATTCTTCAGGCTGCTTGTCAGGATGGGTAAGAGCAGAAAGTTGCTTATAGACTTGTGTCATTGCAGCTTTGTCCGCGTGATGAAATTGTCCAAGCGCCTCATCCGGGCTACCATCAATAATTCGATCGATCTCATAATGTTGTTGCTCGCGAAGTTGGCTTTGGCTTAACTCTTCGATTGGACCAAGTGATTCGAGGGCGACTTTCGCCCCTCGCCCAGACGATCTTGTTTGTCGCGTGGTAGTGGGGTTTTAATTGGACTCTTGATTTGCAGTAGTATTGGAACTTCCACTCGCGACATTGTCGGAGGCGCCACCTGCATTATTGTTGGCATTTCCGCCTGATGCATTGTTCACCGAACCTTGTGCATTACTGGGGGTTCCGGCTGAGGTACCCGATGTGCCTGGGAGGGCAGGGTATTGGACTCCATCGTTGTTCGGCGGTCTTGAGCTCATGGCTAAGGAAATTGTAGAACAGGGTCAATGGTTGTGGATTTGTCCTGTAATCAGGTCAACTGATTTTGGATGCGAACGTATTTCGGATCAAACGATTCTTAGTGACGAAATATACTGTTGGGCCGACGGAGCTTTGAATCTCTATGAGACTGGAATGTACAGAAAGATAAGAACACAAAGGGAGTACTTATAGATAATGAAAAGAGTAAGCCAGCCAGTTTGTGCTCCCATAGGCGCCGGCTTTGGCTGGATTATCGGCGTGATTGATTCTGGCTGCATTTAGATCCAAAATGTGCTCCTCAGAAGGGGCATCCATAATAGGCGCCTGGGGATCCAGAATGGATGCCGGACTTATGTGATCAATAAAGAACATGTTTCTCCTCGTTGTTCCTGTTTACTGCACTGCGAAAATGAAAAGAATAAAGATTTTAACGCTGTTGATGCTGTGCATCGTTGCAATGTGTGTATTCCGGACTCGCAGCGAACAAGCTAATGTGCTTTCCTTAGTCGTGCGGACGAAATTCTAGAGACCATCAACATCGAAATCGATATATCATGGAACTCAACGAGCGTCAATGCTAGTGCACACGCGCCTGTCGCCAGTGCGGAAACGCCTTCCAGCACAGAGCCCAATGCTACTCCAGGAAGAGCTACGGCAGCAGTCGTGTCGAGCAGATCTGGCGGTCACATTAGGCCTACATCTGCAATCACTCAATTACCAGAAGCAGGACCGTGGGTCGGGACCCAGATGGACTCTTTTATGCCCACAGGCTCATCTTGGCCTGGCTACCGTGGTTTGACTGGCTCAGCTCCAACGGCTAGTCAGTCATCGGGTTTGAAGCAATCAAACAACAGTCTCTGGGCGACCGGTAGCCTGAGGCCGACAGCGCAAGCCATTCCTTCTCCATTCTCTGGAAAGGCGTCGGCAAGGAAAGTATGGAAGGAAGACGTTGGCTTGCTCATCGTCCTTGGCTGTGTCATTGGAGTATTCCTATAGGTAGACCATAGTGAAGATAGAACCTAGACAACACGAAAAGAAGTTTCGATGGGCTGTGCAACGATCAAACATGAAGTAGAGACGTCCCCTATCTGGGAGCTTAGACATGGATGCCGGTCATCAAGTGAGAATCGCGAGGCGCAGATGCCTGCATGTGAGGTAAGCACGACATAAATAAGGTGTGGCTGCGCCGTCTAAGCCTGCATGAAATAGTGCGGCTGAGAGACATCGCTAGAACTGACTTACCTATGCGCCATTCCCTCCCGGTACTAATGGTTGTAATTCGAGAACGACTCTGCGTCTAAAACCTGAGGATCAGATATCGTACCTGGACTTTAGCTCAGACATTTCACCGCCACTGTTCCTGTGGCACGGAAAGCATAGCCCGTAATAATAATTGGTTCCGAACCCGTTCAAGCTGGTAGGACTAATTTGGGAGTTATTCGAGCGAAAATTCTGCCAACTGAGATGCCTTTTTTCTATAGGATCTATTTGCTATCTGTGCGCGAAACCCCCTCGATCGGCGATCTCCGCAAGACAGGAGGCTTTGGGATCGTGAACACTCTCCTTTCATTGACGATCTTTTCGCTGGTCTTCTGCGTACGGCTTTCCTTCGATGCGCCGAGCTCTATTCCTTCTGCCTGTGCTCTGTCCTCTGCTCCTCCTCCTGCCTCTCCCTCCTCGTCGTCCTCATCATCGTCTCTCTCTTCATTCATTGTCTCAAAGTCTTTGGGATATCGGCGGAAAGGGGGTGGAGTAAGCTTTATCTGACAGGCAACTCGTGAGCGGTTTATATCACGGCGACTTGGGATCAGCTCACAATATCTTGCTCGGATGGAGGCCATCCAGGTCGATCCGTCGACTTGTAGGTATAGTATTTGTTGCCATGGCGAATGACGATGTAAATGTCTGCTCCTGTCACCTGCGCCAGCTCGTTTCCTTTTCTAAACCAGCTTGAACTTCGTTTACGGAACTTCTCACGTACGGCGCGTCGGTCACTTCGTTGGATCGCCATGGAGTAGATACGAAGGTGCATGTAACTTGCTCGAATCTATTTAACGTGGCGGATTCCTAGCGCTGTCCCGTGCCGCAAGGGCTTGAGGAACCATTTGGTGGAGCCACATTTGGACGCTGCATCCAACATTAGTCCTTCACGTTGAGAGCGGGCTGTGCATATCAAAGGATCCGAATAGCAAACTTCGCCTCGATGACGCTAGAAGTGGATGTCTCCAGATCTGGATGCCTTTCGGTCACGTACAAATCAGCAGCCATAGCTTGACCTCCAATGGTGATGTTCAACTGATTCATACCATTGAGAGTCATGAACGTTACCCAGACATATGCAATTACCACCGGAGCTATCTATCTTCGGTTTGGTGCTGATGATCGGAGCCGCGTCCTATTTCGTCCGATTTCTTCGACCCTAGAGCGTATTGCTAGTGAAGCATTTCCTCTACCCCAAAGTTCCGCGGTGGCACCGCTTCTTCGGACCATGCACTTCAAAGCTTGACATGATGCCCCTTTCGTAGCAGGAGACATTAAAAAATGCTGTCTTCGATGTTCCCGTCCCCTAGGTCAATGCCCCAGTAGTTCAACAGAATGGATTCTGCATCAACTCGAGCCTTCGACCTCTCTTCGAGAGCACGATCGAAGTCTTCCAGGGCACCTTCCATGTCTGCACGGAGCTTGGTGGCTTTCTCCAAGAACCTCATCTCAGCTGCGCGAGTGTCTTTGTGATATGCTAGCTCCTGTAGTAAGAAGCCGTTGGTCTTGGTGAGCTCCATTACTCGTTCTGACGGTGTCATCGGTTGATGTTTCTTAGATATTCTGAGTCGGTGAGGCAGCTCCTTATAAGATGACGTTGTCCCCCCGTGCCTTGCAATTCGATCATCCAGAGCACCAATATTACCTGCTCTGCCGGATCTAAGACGTTGACGAAAGATTGGATGGATCATCGTTTACTGTTGAGTCTTGGTGCCTTGAAAGGCCATATGGCGGTAAGCAGTGTTCCTACTCCTTATAGTTCCGGGTGCCTCTAGACTCCCTTCAAGTTAATGGTCACGGACGGTCGGAGGACTTGCATCGCTGTCTGGTGAGTCGCTCATGGCGGTATGGGGCTCCGACATCTCTGGTGAAAGCATGATATCTATAGTCTCTGACGAAGCGTCCATAACAGGGCACTAGGTAGCTCTGGAAGATGTGGAACGGCTGCTGTCTCCTCTCGGAGGGAATGAAGGAAATCATTTGTCAAAGAGGGTGCAGCGTACATTTAACAAAGCGGCTCAGTTTTGGATGCTCAAGAGCATCCGCTTGTGGATCCCGAACGAAAAAGCCTGAAGTGGATGCTCGAAAGAGCTACAAGACAGTTTTCGCCATGTTACAGAGGCTGATCAGTCTCCACCGGCTATGTCCAACCGAGTGACGCTCATGGATGGCGATGTCCCGCGCAGATTCCCGGGCAGAGTAGCTTGCGAACAGGCGACCAGGTCATGGCTCCAGTCTTATGTTCTCACAGCAAGCAGCCAATATACCATGGGACAAGCCCTCACTCTCATGGGACAGGCATTATCTGGATTTTACACAAGGAAAAGAGCTGGTTTGTAGGATGGGTAGGAACTCGGACCCATTGAGCTAGGTCTTCAGCGTAGGTCGCATTCAGTTCATGACCCTGCTCTAGGTTCAATCAATCTCACTAGCACATATCTTTTACAGTAAGTACATGAGGGAGTGGTCGTAGAGGGAAAGATTAGCGGCCCGTAAAAGCTTTCTGTTCTATAGCCAAGCCACTAAGCTAAATCTATACTAATACCCCCAGAGATTGGAACATAGTTTTTGGCTTCAAAACTTCGAACCCCCTAAGCATCTCGATGCATTGCATAAAGCGATATCTAAGTCTTGCCGAACCTCAAATAAAGGACTCATTCCTGAGGAAGAGCGTGATGTTGTCCCAGAGGTCTCTCGGATCTTGGCGTGCAAATCGAAGCTACAAGGTCCGTCGACTCTAAGAGACTTCTCCAACCCTGCTGAGATTGATTAGGATGCGATAGAACGTCTTAATAGTCTATAAACAGGATTCGCAACTCTGGAGGAGAATCGACGGATGGGACGTAAATCAAACAAAATTGGGGCAGTGGAAATGAGAAGATGGCTTGAGAAAATTGGGTATTCGGTATTCGGCATCCTTCTACTAAGGAAATAGTGAGTGACGCTGACAAGAGATCCTAGTTAGCCGATCTCAAACGTTTAAGCGTTATACATGTCGTAGGGACGAAAGGTAAAGGCGGTACTTGTGCCTTTATCGATTCTATTCTCAGAGAATACCGTCTCAAGACCAGCTATCCGGCCAAGGTTGGACTCTATACCTCACCTCATATAAAACACGTCCGAGAAAGAATCCAGATAAACTTAGAGCCTATATCAGAAGAGTACTTTGCTAGATACTTCTTCGAAAGCTGGGATAAGATCGCCCCAGGAGACACACTCGATCCTAACGACAGGCTAGGATACTTTCGCTTTCTAACTCTCATGTCATTTGACATTTTCCTAAAAGAGAATGTTACTGTGGCTATATATGAAGCAGGTGTCGGTGGAGAAAATGATACTACGAATGTCATTGAAACGCCAGTCGTTACAGGAATAACTGGCCTTGGAATCGACCATGAAAGGACCCTAAGAGTCCCTCGTCAGATACGCCCCACATATTTCGCACTTGAGGTGAAAGACGGCTAGGAAGTCGGGGCGACTATTAAAGAGATCGCCTGGCATAAATCCGGAATATTCAAACCTGGATATCCTGCATTTTCCATTCTTCAGTAGCCTCATGCGACAAATATTCTTCGCCGTCGAGCAGAGGAAAAAGCTGTTTCACTGACCTTTGTCGAAAGTCATTCCGACCTATTAGACATCAACTTCCCTGTAGGTATACAGAGGAAGAATGCTGCTTTAGCAGTTGCTCTGGCAAATACTTTTTTAAATCGGGATGCCGAAATAACATGCGTGGACTACAGCAGGATTTCAGAGGAAGTGCTCCGTGGTTTAGGGAACGCAAGCTTGCTGGGAAGATGCCAGCTGCTTAAAGAAGGGCCTTGTGAGTGGTATATAGATGGAGCACATACCGAAGACAGCCTTATTATCACTGGTCGATGGTACGCAGAGACTATAAAAAGGTGGAGTTATTAATCACGCTTACGAATTGAAAGCATCTAATCAGCATCTCTAGAACTTCGTCGTCGGTCCCATATATCTTAATTTTCAATTAGTAATCGCAACGAGACGGGGATATTCTACTTAAAAGCCTGTTTCGCGTTCTCCAAGATATATCGATTCAGCATGCCATATTTTACACAAACAAATTGAGTGAAGAAATTGCTAAGCGACCTGGTATAGTTTATAGTGGGACCTCCTCAGTGAGCGTCGCTGATATTTCCCACAGATTTCGTGAACCGCAATAGTAATCCTACTGCTATACATTCTCTTCACGCTCAGAAGCATTACAGTGCTCTTTGGCAGAGCCTCGACCCAAATTGCCACGTCACAATTGCACCTACTGTTGAAATTACTGTCAATTTAGCTAGGGAATTTGGAAAGCAAGGGATGCAGACTCTTGTTACAGGAAGCTTTCACCTTATTGGCGGCGTCCTTTTCATCTTGGAGCCCGAGATATCTAAGTGAGATTGTCCAGTAGGATGTTTAGAACCCGGTCTCGATTTTCAAACATACAGCGAGATTGTATGAGTCTAAATTGATGCTACAGCGTCCCCGGCTTGTGGCTCAGAGAACGCCATATGAAGTCAAGCCAATAAGTTCTAAGCCCAGTCAACTAAAACTGGCGGCCTTCGCGCCTGTAGAGCTTATCTGCTTTCTTACTATGAGACTCGGAATCCTTCCGTTCACCAAGTGTAGACTTCACGTCACTGATCGAATAACGAACGACCATCTCGATGAAGCCTACCCTCTAATTACAGTCCTCCGCAGCCCTCAGCGCTTTCTCCCATTTTGTCAAAGCGTCTGACCAAGAGTGCTGAAGATGTGAAATCCTTGCCAGTCCCATCCAAAGACGCAACTTCTCTATCCCTATTACGAAGTTAGGGTTGGGACAATCTTTAACGACTTCTTTAAGCCTCAGATAAATATTCTCCGCCTCTTTAAGCGATCCTTGCTGCAAAAGCGCCTCTATAAGCGAAAGCCTTAGGCACCGGCCACTAGAAATGTCTTGCGAGCCTAGCTTTTCCATGATCTTGATTTCTTTACAGAGAAGTATTTGTGCTTTGCGTGGTTCGCCTAGCTTACAGAGTATATAAGCGAGTTGAGAGATACGACCGCGCCCAGTCACCCTATCTAACTTAGCATCTACATCCGGTAGAGGTGTCAAGTGCTCTCGTGCCAGCCAGAATTTGCCCTAATAGCGATCTATTCTCCCGATTGTGACTTCCTTCTTCTTAAGCACGAGTCGCTCCATTGTCGAGGGACTATCGCTGTTTAATAGAGAGAAACGATCCAGTATAGAGCGCGCGTGGTCTAACTTATTCTATCGAATCTTATTTGATGTGTAGGATAGAATCAATTGTCCATAGAGAGCATTAGACCTGGCGTTGATCTGACCATATCCCACGGAATAAATGGCTGATTCCGTGATTTTATTTCCGATTTCTAGGCCAGCTAAAGTACACTCTCGCAGGTTGGACTATATCCGCAAATAGTCTGTTGGCTTGTCTGTCGTAATAGCTTTGACAGCCTCAAGTGCTTTAGACTTCCACGAGATATCCAGGAAATAGGAGGCCGCCAGAAGGACTTCGGCGACTTTGCATTTGACACGAGAAGAGAGAAGTGTCCCAAATAAAAAGTGGTGATTTATAACACACTGGACCTGGAGTATTTGTAACCTTCCCAAGGGTCTATATCTGTTCGACAATGAGGAGAATCCAATCTTTAAGGGGTCAGGCTTTAATAACTTACAAAGGTTTAATATATAGGTGCATTGGAAATATATGACACACGAGTATCAAAGCTTGGAGTCTCTATATAAGTGGATTAGCCAAGTATTAAGTCAGACGCAACTGTGTCGCTGAGTCGATGTGTAAGGTCCGATGTCCGTAGGCCCCAAGTTCGGAGGTAATTAGCATAGCTGCCTCGAGTTACTTGATGGCCTCATCAATCTTGACGTTATCTGAGACAAGCGAAATTACATCACTGTTTAAACCGACTTCGGTCACGGGCACCTTTTGAATTTCGCCTGAAGGACTCCAAATTTTTTGAGGCTCTTTTACACGTATCAACATGAATTCCGGAATTCTTGTCCCGTCTAAAAAGTATAACAGTCTCAGAAGTGTCTATGCATCCCTCGATTCAGGCTCTACCGGTAGGAGACTTGCCCGATCACGGTCGCTTGAGATGCTAGCCGCTTCCGTACTATCCTTGACCTTGTCACCCACTGCCATAGAATTTAGCTCTGGCTTTGTACTGCGGTATTAATCTTAACGACTCACTGGGTGCCAAGTCATTATGTTTGATAGGAAGTGCCTTGATGTCCAGGAGGTTCCTCGGCTGGGTGCTTGATATAACTAGATTGATGGTGGAATCTGTCATAAAATCTGTGCCGTCAAAGTCATGTGCCCCATTTTCACAAACAAGTAGACGTGATCCAGCATCCTTAAAGATGGCTTCGTTTGCTGGCTGGCTGAAAGCTGCAACCTGATTTTGAGGCCGAACAACAACACCACAGCCAATGTCGTTGCTTGGTACAGTCGAGTTGGTGTTTTTATCGTCATCGTTGCTTGTATTTGAAATTGGGGTGAGGATACCGCTGTTAAAGTCCGTCTCGGGCTGGGTCAACCCGTTAACTTCACCAGGGTAGTAAGAGTTGAGGAGGTTTACTCCGGCGTTCACTTTTTATTTCACCTGCCGAGACGAGTCGCAGATCTTGGATGGACTGCTCTCGTTATAAGAGACTGATACTGGATCTATCGACGGGATGGAGGAAGTCGTATTGTTACACTGACTATGCTTACGCTTTCCTAAGACTCTTTGAATTACGGACGTCGCATCAGCATCTATATAAGTCAGCCATTGTCACCAGGGAAAAGGAGGCTCATATTTATTATAAAGACCAAATTCATTTGCCTTTTCCTCTAGGGCACGACTTGAGAGCGAATCATAGTATTATGCCATACGTTTCACAAGGACTATACTCTAAAATAAGTTCAACCTTTCTACTATACGTCTTGCCACGCCGCATATGAGGAGTAAAGCATATACAGGGCCGGCCACTCTTAAAATCAGCTATAAAAGCTGTTCGTATATCGTACTACCCTTTCAAGTCTCGCGAGTTTAAGAAGAGTCGATGTGGCTACCTCTAAGCGCCTTTAGGAATATACCTGCTTCCTCTAAAGACGCTCTGTCCTTATTACTTAGCGCTCCCATGTTTTTAATTATCCGAGCTTTTTCCTAGAGTCTTATATAGTAATCTTCGAGTTTAGTATCTACTCGTAGGTTCTACCGAGTTATAAGTTCTGCTTCCAGTAAATATAGTACGCCGCGGCACTCGATAATAAGTTACTCTAGCTCGGCATCTTTAATATCCTCAAAGGTATCTATCCATGTGAAGTTGAATTTCTTAGGGGTGGAGAATACGATGTGAGCTAGGCATATAGCGAGGCTAACTAATAGTTAGCAAGGCTAGGACAAGCGCGATACAGGGCGTAAATGTAATATAAGATAATATACGCTAATATCAAGTCGGGAACTATATTCTATAAAGGTCTCCGTCTAACTCCCTTTTAGGGAATTAAGTTCGTATTCGCCCTTTACTTCATCTTACGGCGACCCCCAGACTATTAGATGTGGATGTATTATATCTAGTGTCAGTTCCTAATATCAGCCGCTAAGTAATCTAGAGGCCGTCTAAGAAAGGACGGTAAGCGAATATATTCTTAATATAGTCTTTTCTCGTACCTAAGCTGCAGACCGACGACGTTGACTTGCTTATAGTTAGTAACGAGGGATAATTACCTAATATGTGGGTAGTATATAGCTGGTAATAACTAGTAGTAGCTAATAGTGGCTGGTAGCATCGACTAGTATAATCTAAATAAGTGGTGGTGTTTTTACGGCAATGACTTTAGACCTGCATTATGCAAAGCATCTTAAGACTCTATGCCATCCCGTCTGTCTAGTAATACTTAATTACATAGTTTGCAAGCTCGTATCTAACACGACACCCTGTCTTAGAAATGTATAGCTACGGGTGTCGATGCCCGTGAAATATTATCTATAACTGGACTTCACGGAGCTCGCCACTATAGGTACCCGTAAATAAAACTCTTATAGGTTCTCTATAAGACCTTTATTACTCTACTAATAAATGATTTAATAACTTATTAGAAAAGCTAGAAGATAGTATTAGCAGGCCTCCTATCCTTAGGTTACCGCCTAATTTAACTAAGTTATAAAAATAGTCTCGTTCTTCTCGATAAAGTTTATAAATCTTAGTTAGGTCGCGAACCCTTTATTCTAGCTCGGTAACAGTGTGCGTATTCTCAAATTCCTTCTCCTTTCAGCGCTGCTGAAATCTTACTAAAGCGCCTGCGTTGCGCTTTCGTTTCTCGTCGCTCGATCTTGAACTAGACGCTAGGTCGACAGGTATCTATATAAGGCCGTCGGGAGTCTGAAAGGAGTAGCTACTCTGCGCCCGAGAGCCTACGGCGTCATAAGATAACAAGGCTAGCGGTTCGACCGGTATTAGAAATGACGCCGAATAAGTTGAACCTTAATAGGTTATTAAGGATTACTAGGGTACTACTATACCATAATAAGGGGCAGTTAAGAGAGGACTATTATAATTAGAAAAAGATTACGAGGTATACCGACTTATATCCTATAAGTGTACTAATTACAAGGCCTCCATACTAGATATCCTTGGCTTAGGTGAAGAGGTGGAAAGAGGAGGTAACGGGAAGGGTCCGGGCTCTATTATATCAACCTCTCTTACGATCGACGGATATTACTGCGGTTTAGCGGTCTCTAAGCGACCGCTTCAGCTTAAGGACGTCGCGTGCAGAGCTATCGCTTAAGGACACGGTTTTTAGCTAGACCTATGGATTAATATTCCAGTCTAGGCTTGTCTAGGAAGTGAGTCCGTCTAATCCACCTGAGACGATTTAGACGAGGGTGAGCGGCAAGGATAATATAGATCGCTCCCTCGTTAAGAGGCTCTACTAGGCGTGGTCGATCGAATTAGATTGAGAATATTGTGAATATTCGAGGAGGAACACGATTTTACTATAGACCACACGTCCACAGCGCTTAAGGGCTTGAAGGACGTCATACCAAAAAGTAGGAGAACCTGGAGCGCCGAAGATTTCTAGGATTTCAACCGGAAACACTCTATAGCCATTGCGCTCCTCGCTTAACAGGTATAAACGATGAGAAGATTAATAACCGTTAAAGCATTATTATAAGGGGAGAAAAGAGAAGTTAGGTAGGTACGAAAATAGGGAGTGCGATTTTATTAGGATCGTAACGTAGTAGGTAATTATTACTTACTAAATCCTCTATCTCATTTTATTAACGCTAAACTCCTTTACCGTCCGCGCTAATCGTCGTGGAATTATATTAAGTATAAAGATGGTTTACTTTATTAGCACGAGATTATAATTAAGGGGAGATTAGGTTTATATACGTTTATAAGGCTATCACACGTATAAGCTAACTAGGATTCCGTCCGCAAAGTATAGTAACGGGGACATGTCGATAATACCCGAGAGCGTGTCGAAAAAGTTCCTAAAATATAGTAGTGCCAAGATAAGTTATAAACCGTTTAACAGATAGTAAACCGTTTAATAGATAGAAAACGGTTAAGCGCGGGAAATCAGCCCCTAGTCTTAACGCGAAGGGCTTAGCCCGATCCGCGTAAAAGCTGTATTCCTTTATAGCTGAAAATGACGCGGCATATCACACCCTTCCCCTCTCTAAATAGGATAGGGTGAAGCTACTAGGCGAAGGTGGAGCTTACACCCCTATCTAGAGATTTAATTCTTAGAGTACGGTATCGCGCGTAGGGGGACGCACTCGGTCCGGAGGTTATATGCCTCTAGATCACGCTATTAAGAGTATGTGTATGTTTTACTTAAAACCCCCTCCTGCTATCCTAGTTACCTTCTCTCACGTCTAACTTGTCTAAGCCGTCCTATACTTACTATAGTTATAATGGCGAATACAGCGTTATATTTACCGGAGACTAATTCCGCCTAGTCAGCTTTCAAGGACATCTAGATCAGCGAGGAGATCGAGACTACATGCAGCTTACTAGGAACGGGTGGACAGGTAATATGCCCTAGCATCTTAGCTTTAAGAATCCTTACTAATATCTCGTAACCTTTCGTAGATACTAGAAACGCTTCCGCGTCAGTCTAGAGAATTACGTCCCGATTTCAGCGACGGGCTATAGACTCTTATTCGCTTCTTTATAGATAAACCCCTCCTAGAGGCTTTCGACTTAGATCGCTTCCTTTTAGACTCGGGTATTACGATTAATATAGTTTCTCATATTATAGAATATAAGCATGCTAGGTCTTATAAACTCATTGTTATAACACTATATCTCGACTTGCTCTCAGAGAATTTCCAGGATTTCAACTTAGTAGTCGATTACGATCCGTTTAAGCCAGCTAAGGAGGACATATATATCTACAGGATCTAGGAGGCTAAAAAAAGAGCTCGAGTTAATATACTTGATACCGCTATAGAAGTGACCCGTAACGGATAGGGACTTGGACCGGTAGAATATTATCGAAGAGCTATCGGAAAGGCTAGCCTCGGCATAGAGCTTAAAAGAGTAATCCTGTATTAGGACATTTAAGTAAGCTTACATCTACCTTCCAATATACCTACTAATAACGCCTAGCATTCCAACCCTCGAATTATTAAAATTTTTACTTAAAACCTATTATACTTTTGTCTAAGATGTTGTGACCGGTATAACACCACTCCCGCCCTTGAAATCCTCGAGTGGGACTAGAACGACTGGCTCCAGCCTTTTCGGAACGGCCACACAGACTTATCCAGGCTATTAACGGCGGCAGACTTCCCTGTCGGGATTCGAAAAAGATTGGAACAGCAGACGATTTTATTATTCCGGAACTTTCTTAAATCTTCCGGTAGTAAGGTAGATTGTCGACAGTACGACTTCGGAATAGATTACACGACAAGCTAAAATGCGTCCCTCTACGGCGATTTTCTAGGTATCCCCTGTTTACGGCAATTTAGACGTTTCGACTAGGAAGAAATATATGGCGCGCTCACTAAATCGAAACTCTTCGCGGACCTACCAAAGCCAGCTATACCAGATACACTCGAATGGGGCCTTCATATAATATCACTGGTGCCTGTCGGGTTTCCCGACAACTATTTGGTATAGTGCTATTAAAATTAAGGCTCGCGCGCGCTGATAATGGCCCAGAATCTTCCGTCGCAACTGCTGTACGGTTTTAGTACTCGACAAGTCGATCAGATACGTTTCCACTTGTAAATCAGAATCCTACGTATAATAAAGAAACAGGGCTAATAAAAGATAGTAAGCACACCTACTACTAACTTCCATCCCTTCGGAAAGAAGAGAACAATATTCTCGTGCTTCTTACTTGGAGCTCTACGTATTATAGTTAGACCCTCGAAGTACTAAGCGATTAGATAAAATCGGAGGAGAGCTTAAACCTATATTAAAGGCTAATTAAAGACCTTTAACTCGAATAAATACCTGAAGCGTTTATACTAACCCTAGCTGCTTTATTATACCGCGAGCGACTGCTTCTATACACTATAAACGACACCGTTCAGCCTATTTAGGGCAGCTACTTGGCGGACTTTAATACTATCTTAAATAGTCAAGATATTAGTGATAGACGGGCGGTCTTTAAATAAATGACCTTGTCACTCCTGCGCGTGCTATATACTCTTAATACTAGCGAAGAAATAGTTCGACTTCTTACGGAGGTCCTTAATAAAGAAGTATTACTACAGGAACCGCTAGATAGAATTGCAGACCAGTATTACGCGAGAAAAGTTGATCGACATAATCACAACAAAGCTTTCGAGGAAGCCAGAGAAGGTCTCTTGAAATGCGTGGAGGTAATATTAAAGAGGGACAGGAATGCTGATACCGAATGGACGGTGATACCGAGATTACCTCTGCAGCTGGTCAGCGCAGTATAAATGACTGGGAATTTCCTTGTACGAGTAGATATTTGTGTCATTGGCAGAGAGAACTATTTAATTAATCTATGGAAGTTATCATTCTTCGAAAGGCCGAATAAGTAACGTCCTTTATGGCTAGACCGACACCCAATCATTAATCACTTCACAGTCGTCGTCCTCCTAATCCTTATTATCGCTGTGATCCTTATCATCGCTATCTTCCTTATTATCAGTCTCGTCATCTGTATAATCCTCGCTCCTAAACCCACTCTCATCGCTCTCTAAAAAAGTGTTATCCTCCAAATGCCGAAAGTCATCCCCGCCACCCTCCTCACTAGTATCGTTCCCACTCTCGGTATCGGCATCCTCATCATCTAGTTTACCAAGTTCGATCTTCATGGCCTTCCCGTATTCTTCTTGTTTTAGCAGTTCCTTAATATGGGAATGCACAATCGTTTTAAAGATATTTCGATAAGTGTCAGGCTTTTCTATCCCTCCTGCCTCCTATACCACTTTAGACCAGTCGATCTGGTCGAGAGTCGATTCCCATACTTTTATTAGTTCTACCGGAGGAATAACGCGGTACTGACTGGCAGGAGGATACCGAGACTCGAGTGAAGGGAAACTGGCCAGATAAGGTTGCGTGCTTAGAATTCCTTCCTCTCCAGCAATCTTGCGTTTCTTTACCTCTCCTTCCCGCGGAGAATTATCTTGTTCGCTGAACGAGACAGATCGCTTACCCCCCTTGATCGGCAGGGGGTAGGGAGTGCGCGGCAGGCCCGCCTCACGGTTTTTAGTTAATTACTGCGGTGGTCTGAGCTTCGGAGGTTGCAGAGACAACATACTAGGCCTTCGCTTTGAGCCTGTAACGCTCGATTGTTCCATTTTGTTCAAGGTTGAGGGAAGATTCGGAAGGAGGTGTGGTGTTTCCACCTTCGATTAATAAATTATTTTCCATTGTTGTCGTCCGGCGAATTCTCTTAAGTCTCTATATTCATCCAGTTCTGGCTCCCTTCCTCGTCCAGTCAGAAATGGATGCTTGAGAAGGAGCCAAAAGTGGATGGTGGTTCAGTGGAACGAGTCCTGTGTCACGACCACATTTCGGTCGCGTTTGATTTAGAAACTTGAGCCCATGTTTTGAGGACCTAAATGGCACGTGAATAAAGACACGTGGACTCGGCCTTGTATTTGAGAAGGGCTTTGCGAATGAACGTCTGGGCTATGTACTACTAAGCCTCTCTTATTTGGAACCGACTAGGGAGAGGTAGTAGTGGATCTAGTAGAACATCCAGAGCTGAGAAGACATGGACATGTAATGGATGCTGGAGCCTGAAGGAGATGCTGACGCTCGAGTCAGAAGTGGATGCTCGAGCCAGAAGTGGATGCTCGAGCCAGAAGTAGATGCTCGAGCCAGAAGTGGATGCTCGTGCCAGGATTGGATGCCATGCGAGAACGAGGATTGAGAAATCTGCCAAAAGGCGACGATTACCGAGGAACGGATTGGTCCAGACGCCTGTATTCTCTGGGAGACCCATATTTAGAGTCAAAGCTGCAGAAATCTAATCCACGAGTCGATATGGTACAATCCACCAGCACGTCGCAATTGCATCCACCACGCCAAGGTAACCCACTGCGACCAAATCTTGGGCTCAACGCAAGTAGAGGACCGAGACCCGCGACAGAACACAGAAAGACGAACCGTCCCCGAAGAAAATGGCAGGCTGCTCAGGATGAGGAGATTCAAAAAGGGAAGGAGCTCCGCGTCCAAAATTGGGCGAAGCGGCGCGAACGTCTCAACAAACTGTCCGCCTTGAACCCGGAAGTCTCGAAAGCATTAGATATGAAAGAATGCATGCTGGAGGTGCAGGGAATATTATTGGGAAAGCTCGCTGCCGAAGAGAATCGCCTGAAGGGACTAGTAGAGGACTCAGGCCCGCCGATCGCAAACTTCGACGAACGAGTTCAAGAGGTAGAAGAAGTAATACGATCTATGCAGTATTGAGTGCCTTGATCAGGGTTCGAACTCGGGGAATTGAAATGAGGAGACCAGGGTTTTAGATGTGGCGGTAATCGTCCCGAATGAATGCTTCAAATATTGGCTCAAGGCGTTGCGAGACCGCTCAACGTGTTGCCGCACCTAGATAGCAACCACAGAGCCATTCCTTTGGGTCCATGCTATATGTAGACTTGCCGACGCGTATACGGTTGGTTGGACAAAAGTGTGTTGACAGCAGCAATATTAGTTGAAAATTGAATCACGGCAAAGGACGAGAAGGTATATAAACGGGGTTTATAGAATTTGTTTCTTTCGTGCCTGATCTTCCGTGGAGATGTCATCGTTGGCAACTCTCTTTCTAGTGTTATCCTTGAATGATCTAACGTTATCGCCCAATTAGGAAGCAGATGCGGCGAGCTACTGGGATATACAAACTCTTCCTGCTGGGAATAGAAGAATGACGTGCGTGCCATTTGCCATAGCAGCTTCGAAGCATTCCGAGGGGTATAATAACTAAAGAGCCGTGTTGAATAGGTATCGTCCCTCCCTCGCGTGTTTTTCTGCCGTGAGCTCCACCGAAGAGGAAAGAGATGGACCGAAAAAGTATTCTTCCATTGTAATCCAATCGTCTCCGTCGCGAAAGATGAATTTGAACCGTTCTTAAAGGGGTTCGTCCTTTTCCGTAGCTTCCATGGGCACTGAAGCAATTGGCCGAAGAGGAGTTTCCTCAAATGAGACCCTTTCTTCGAGCGGGCCCTCTTCGGGCAAGATCTCGTCTGAATAAAAACTTGATGAAATTATAGAAGGCGCCACCGAACCCTGTTCTCTCTCGCCGTTATACGTCACTAGCTCTTCAATGTCGTCCATCGGGAGAGGTTCCTGATTTCCCTGAACACTGTGTGAACGGGGCGGACTTTTAAATAGATGGCTCGTGTCTCCCAGCTGCTCCGCATAATCTTGCCATTCGCTTATGTCTCGATCCTCTCGCGTTTCCTCCGCGTTTGGTTGCCCTTGAGGTACGTATATTTGATCTATGCCTTCTCGCGAGGGGTCTCGTTCTTGCTCTTGATTGCCGTTTTCTCTGTTCTGATCATTCAATTCAGGTTCCGAATAGGATACCCGTCTGCCAAAGTAAGCCAGATAAACGGACTTCCTTACGAAAACGGGTTGGATACTGCTCCCTTGGCTTTTATCTGTTTCATTCATGTTATCGAGGAAAAGAAAGTCCTTGCTCTGCTTATACGCCAGCTCGAATAGACATGCACATCTTCTCTCCTGACACTCTCCAGGTCCGTCGACGACGTGTGCAGGCTTCGATTGTCCGGACGGTAACCGTCCGTCTGCATGACTGGAGTATTTCGCCTTCAAATCGCTGATCTTCTCCGACTTGAACCCTAGCCGCTCCGCCAAGTCGGCCAGTCCATATAGTACAGATCTATCGAGATCCTTCGTCGTCCGGATCTTTCTCTCGCTGGGTTTGGGCTCCAACTTCGTGGAGCCTGGCGACAACTCACGAAGGTGTCGTATGATGTAGAGGAACACTTGTCGGTAGTGTAGAGCCACGCGGTCTTGAGTCGTGCTGGATCTGAAAGTGAAGGCCGTTTCCGCTTCCTAGAGAATGCATTTACCTCTCTTCTGATTCGTTTCGGAGAAGCTCCGCGCCATCGCCGTATACAGAGTTCCCCTAGGAGGTACCTTTACCAATCTCTTCACCCAATGGGCGCAGGCTTGGATGTACTTGAAGTCTTCGAAGAAAGTCCAAAGAGTAGGGATGAGACCCTCCCACGCCTGTAGCTTCGCCCAGATCTCCATGCGACGATCCAAGTTAAATGCGCTGAATATCTCCCCTTTCTTCAGTTGACGATATAAAGTCATGCTATCAGATATCGACGTGCCCGGTGCTTTAAGTTCTAGCGCCTTAATCGTAATATAGTCCACCTTCTGCATATCGTGCTTGTCGTGTCGAACCAAGCCGGTCCAGAATCTCCTGACATGGTCAAGGCAATGAAACATCTCCTACAACTTGATGATTTAGTAAGCTCACAATACAGAAGAAGGGCTGGCCTACCTCATTATATTTTAAACCGATCATGGCCTTCGTCACGCCGAATCGCATTCCGTCCGGCCACAGACCTGGGAAAGGCAACAGAGCATCGAAAGCCGCTGCGTAATCTTCTCTTCGAAGCAGCCTCCTCAACTCCTGTTGCTTGTTCTCCGTCAGACATGCCCACCATCGAGCCGCTGCAAGCGGGTTGAGACAATGTTGACGGATCTTGCGGTAAGCTTCACCGTCGGTAGGTTTCTTCTCGTTGGATAGTTCCTCGGTCAAGTAGGTCCTCAGATCGTCGCTCAAATCTGGAGATGTGAGTGAGAGATGTTCTGCTCAGGCAAGGATCAGTCGATCATACCTGCCAGGTACAGATCCACGGTCCACCAAAGCTGGGGAGGGGTCATCTCCCTCCCCGCTTGAACCCGACACCGACCGTGGAGACATTCAAGCCGAAACCCCGAGGAAAGTTGTAGTTCAGGCCGTTCGGTCTGCACATTGTCGAGTAAAACGGTAGAAGAAATCCCAGCGGAGTGGATGGCAAGGTCCAATTGTTCCCGGTCGATCACGGCCGTCACGTGATGCCGGCTATCTTGCTGAAAGCAACCTCCACCTTCGAAAATTGATACCAAATTCTTCACGTTGGATCTATCAGGCACGTCGGGTTCGCTCTTCGAGAAATCAAAATGCTCGAGCCTGATTCGTGCCGAGCCTATATATTTCGTCTGCTTCTCTCGCTCCAGGCTTTCTTCCTGAGCTTGCACTCGGGTACGCTGCATCACGAGAGCATCGCTTGATAGCTAGCATCACCACCTCCGTCCACAGGAGGAAGCTTCAGCATTGAGGGATTATCAACGAGACTTTATGACCAGGCTTGAGGAGGATCGAACCGGCGAGGAACTGGGGTGGCCAATGCCTCTTGAGAGATGGGCATACCGCCGCAATTGACGACCCAAAACGCCAGAAGTGGATGCCATCTTGATCACCAAACGGCTCTCTGCTACCTTCGTTCTTCCACCGTATTCCAAACAATTCCCCTACACCCTTCACTGCGTACTTTCCGTCCTCGTACTCTACGACCTTCCTGCTCCTTCTTCGTTTTTGGTCAGTAACGACACTCCGTCGCGATATCTAGAATGACTTCCCCTTCCCCCCGACCGTTTACGCAATATTACTTCCCAACCCGTCGGGCCGATCTACTCCCTTCGAATGATGTGCCACCTGCCAGTGGCAATCCCGTACTATCTAAAAATACCCAAGCCTCGTCGAACACTCATAACGAGAGCGCTGCCAAATCAAAAAGGAATAGAATATACCCTGATAAAGAAGGCGATGGACGTGCCGCTGGTTCTGCGGACCGAAAACGTTCAACTTCGAAAAGGCCTGGTGTTGAACAGGACATTGGAAAGGCGGAGTCATCTCCACCGGGCGGTCTTCATCCTTCCAGTCAACCTGCTCCTGCCGATGGGACGTCTAGAAGAGACGGCGCTACTGGGAAGTTGAACAGAAAGGCATCTTTCAAAGTGAAGGAAGAGTCCCCTTGGCGGTCGTACGACGAAGGCTATGACCTCAGGGTCAGTGGGCTTGTCACCGTGGCGAAGAAGAAACGTCCAGGTTCTAAAGTGGCAAAAGGTCGTCCAGCTTCCAAAGTGGTCGCAGTACGAAAGCTCTCAGGCTCAGGCAGGAATACCAGTCTCTCTATGCTCCTTCGAGTCCAAGGGGAGTATTTCGTCAAATGCACGGATGCTTACGAGTTCGGAGCCGAACTTTACATTGTTCTTGAACATATGCCAATCTCCCTGGTCCAAGTCGTCGCGGCACCCGTTCACCCCAAAGAGACTCACGTGGCAGCAATCGTCGGTCAGGTAAGATTCCAGCCTATTTCACCCAAATGCCGGCATTGACGAGTCCAGGTGCTGAGCGGTATCGAATTCCTCGAGTCCAAGGACCTGGTTCACGGCAATATCACCTGCTCATCTGTCCTCTTGAACGATGACGGTGAGGTCAAAATCAGTATGCAGGAGCGCTGTACGGTCATGTCGAAAGAAATCAAAAGGGCGCATCCGGACGTCCAGGCTGTCGAAGATATGATGCAATTGTTGAAAAAGCGTGAGGGGAGCGAAGCGAACGATCTACGTCGTTGGTCTTCCACGGCTGAAGAATTTTTATCGAAGATTACGTCTGCTTCCGCAGTAGAGCTTCTGCAGGTCAGTGAATTTGGCCCTCTCCAGATGACGATAACCCTAACTTTTGAAGCATGCTTTCCTCCATGATTGGAAGAAGGATGACCTCGGCTTGTTAGTGTCAATCACCCAAGTCTCATCGCGCAGATTTTATACGGTGGAGTGGTAAGCCGCACCGTTCCTGCTTCCAGTGTGGTTCATTGACTTCCTTTGCGACTCCATACTTTGTATCCTATCTACGATTTGTTAGGCCACATCACGTGCGGGCATCAGTTATGGGCCGAAGTCTCGTCAAGTCCATAGCGCAAAATGAGCCATTGTCCTAAATATAGCCCACAGCCTGTCTTTCCGGAAGTCACAGCAGCAATTGCGGATGCCATAGCACTCCGATCCGCAGTCATTTCTGGATGCTCTGCAGTCAATTCTGGATGTCGTGGAGCCATTTCCTAACCCCGCTCCCTTCTCCCAGCCAAATTTGGACCCAGGTTCCTCGCCACATCTGATCTCTCCTGGTGCCCTTCAGTATTTAGTCAACCCTCATTGCTTCATCTCGTCCTCATGTCTTTCGCGCCAACTTTCCTTGCACATTCTCATCATAGTACCGATTCATCATGGAGATCACTCAAATCTATGCTATCGTCGCAGGCGGCGTCTTCCTCCTTTTGATGTTCATGAAAGGCTTTCCATTCATCCAGCAAGTTCTCCAATCGCTCAACATTACTATATCCAGGTATCTCACCTATCCATTGATCGTGCGACGTCACCGTCTCTTAGGGCCGTGGAGGCCCGCCGACGTTCTACTTCAGCTTTTGTATATCTCACTCAACGTCTTCTGCGTCACCTTTCGCGTGACTTCCTTTGACGAAGTGGGAGACAGGGCAGGAACTCTTTCGATAATCAACATGGCACCGCTTTTCTTTGGTCTTCACCTGAGCTTCTTAGCCGATTTGTTGGGTCTGTCACTGTCCAACTACCGACGGATCCATCGCTCCGCGGGGATGATGTCCTTCGCACTCGTCGCGCTGCATACATTCGCCGCTGTCCATCACGACCCTACGTACTCTTTACGCTTGCCAGGGAACCTTTATTTGCTCATCGTAAGTCACATGGTCACTTCCGCCGACACTTCACTCACAGACTGGCAGGGTATATCTACTCTCAGCTTCTTAATGGTACTCTTATTACGCTTCATCCGCAAGCTTTCGTACGAATTTTTCCTTCGTAGCCACCAAGCGTTGGCGTTCACGATTGGGTACGTGCTCTGGCGCCATCTGAGTTCTAAATCATTCGTCAACCAGGTCTGTCTTTATGTTTCGGCTGGGATCTTCGGCTTCACATCCGTGATTTAGTTCTTTGCCACTTTCTATCGGAACAGCGTGTTTCGGGGACGCCTCCCACGAGCAGTGGTCACCAAGGCTGGCGGCGGCTTCAGAATAAGCCTCACGATCCATGGCAAATTGAAGATTAACCCAGGACAGTATATCAACTTATGGATACCATCAGTCAGTTTTTAGTCCTTCTTACAAAGTCATCCGTTCATCGTGGCGTCTTGCGACGAAGGCGAGCAGACGAATCTAGAATTACTGGTCGACCCTCAGAAAGGATTCACCTCCAAACTTCAGCGGCTGGCCAGGTACGAAGGCGGATCTGATCGGAGCGATTTCCGTCTGGCATTATTCACTGGTCCGCATGGGGCCAGCGCTCCTCTGGGGGAATTTGAAAGAGTTCTCATGGTCGCTTCGGGATTTGGAATAGTCGCCCAATTGCCGTATCTACGACAGCTGATCCGAGGCTACAACGACTTTACCACCCGCACACGGCGAGTTCGCTTGGTCTGGTAATTAGAAAACATCGGTAAGTGCGCAGGTCGTCAGTTGATGGAACAGCCGACTAACGATAGCAGAGGACGGGGCACCGGCGCAAGAGATTTTGAATCAGGCCTTGAAGGACGATGCACTGGATGACAGCTACGTACGTAAAATGCAAGATTCATCCCAAAATTGGCATCATTAATCCGTCTAGATCTTACGCATTTCTATCTACTACACGTCCGGACGTAGTGAGCATGGCTCACTACAGGAAGGCCAACACCGGCGAGTCTCTGCTCATAAGGGAACAATGAATCTAGATGATGTTTTACGAGCGGAAGTATTAAGAGATTATAAATCGAATAAGTCAGCCGCGATGCTTACAACGATGGAAAAGGGAGGAGGAGAATGGGATGGAGGCATGCTCGTGGACGGAGTTCCTGGGCCTGGTGAAGCAAAGCTGGCATCCATGAAAAGAATGCTGAGCGGGCCAAAGGAAAGGAAGAAGGGCGGTGAAATGCTTGTCATGGGTAAGGCTCCCTGCCCGGTCGACCATGATGATTTACTGATGGACCGAAGTGTCTGGATCTCAGGAAATTCGAGATGATTTGCGAAGGCTTGTGCGAGGCTATTTGGATGACGGATTAAGTTTGTTGGAAATGGATTATCAACCAAATAATTGATACGTAAGCATTATTGTCGCCTAGATAAAATTGAAGTATTCCACCTTGCCACGAATATCTTCGACTGTATGGGCAGAGAATCGACAAATTGGTCAAATAATCGTGTGCGAAATCTACAACTGATGTGGTGTGGACCACTTTGGGTGTAGACCACTGCTGATGGTGTAGACCACTCTGGGTGTGCACCACTACTGGTGGTGTGGACCACGCCTCGTGGTGTGGACTACTCTGGGTGTACACCACTGCTGATGGTGTAGACCACTTTGGGTGTGGACCACTTTGGGTGTAGACCACTGCTGATGGTGTAGACCACTCTGGGTGTGCACCACTACTGGTGGTGTGGACCACGCCTCGTGGTGTGGACCACTCTGGGTGTACACCACTGCTGATGGTGTAGACCATTTTGGGTCACGCATAAGCCAAGGTGACTGAAATCTACCGCTGGGGACGAAAATTCCCTGCATCCTCTTCGATCTATCCCCTCTATCTGCGAAAGACGGTGAATTCCAGCACAAAGAACACCACGTATCCCACCAAAAGTGCTACCCCCATCCACCTCCTTGCGCCGAAGAACACAATCACCGCAAACGCCACAACAGATGCCAAAGCCACCGCCAGCTCAAAAGGGGTTATCCTTCCCGCTTCGTGACCGCTCACATAGACCACTCCAAGACACAGCGTTAGTAAGAAGACGTTGCTGCCGGCGGTGTTTGCTACCACAATACCGCTGTGTCCTCTTGAAGCCCCAATGACGGCTATGAACTTTTCCGGTAATGTCGTAGCGAAAGCTAGGATGGTTATACCATAGACCGTGCCCGAGATGTTCAGCTCCGAGGCAATGGAGGTCGCAGAGTGTGATAGGATATAGCCGGAGAGCGAAAGAGCCAGGAACCCAAAGATGAGCTGGAAGACGTGGCTTCGTAGGCGTCTCGGGGTTTTGGAAGGTGGAGAGGCGGAGGTAATTTCCGCTATCGGAACTCCGTTCTCATTTGAGGTACTCTCACTATGTCCACTTAGACTCACAGGTGCTGGACTGCGATTGTTGGTACTGCTGTTGCCGTTGCTGGCGCTGTCGCTGGTGGTGTCGTTGTCACTCTCGTCATCCGGCGCTGCGAGAACGCCTCGAAATATGGCCACGCCAATGGAAACCAGGTAAAGCCCAAAGACCACAAGAAGGATACTACCAAAGATAACTCCTCCTTTGCCGAAGTATCCGAGCACAATTACCGGAGGAGTAAGTAGGAGTAAAAGCGTCACGTAGATCTTGGAGCTCCTATCGAATTGGACATGGCCACGTTGAAAAAGTAAACCCAAGGAGAAGGCGGCCAGAATATTAGAGATAACGGATCCGATAACGTTCCCAAGAGCCAGCGGTGACTGGTGTTGTGCGATCGCAGCGATTACCACCGCAAGCTAGAATATGGTAAATAGTTGATAGAGTACCAGTATAGGGGCCCACGTACCTCTTCCCACTCTGCCCCGGCTGTCAATAAGCCAACAAGCGTTTGGGAGACGCCGAGACGCGATGCCACGATCGCAGTATGGTCGATGAATTTATCCGCTCCATAGTCTAAGAGGAAGATAGCCGCAACGAAGACAGCAATATTGAAGATCAAATTATCGTAATTCATTTCGTCCGTAGTGGCGATAAGTCATCATAAACATCCTTTGGAGCACAAAGTAAGTGGAGGAGGGGTCTGATTAAGCCATGTCTTGGCAGTCAGGTATAGATCCATATTGAATAAAGACAAAGGCCTCAGCCCTATAACTACCCGCCCTATCTCCAGCTTGAAGTCCTACATCTCGAACCTACTACAGCTACGCCGAATCAGTACTACCGCGAGCGCTAGCTTTCTCGATCTAATTCCGGCTCCCCATAGTATCAGCTAGTCGCATATCTAAGCTAAGAGGTATCCCTTGATATAATTCTCTCCCTCTTTCGTTGAACGGTAGCATGGTCGGTAGCTTCATGTTTGTCTCTGAAATACTCTGAATCCAGAGAAAGTGAGTGACTTATTCTTTCTCATCGACCAGGACACTCAAAAGTCAACGACGCCACTGGGTGAAGTTGAAAAGGGTTTCCCCGGACGTGGCTCTTTGTGCTTGCATCGACTTGTCGAGCGAGCAAACTTCACTTGCTGTCGCTGCAGCCGTGAAAAATCATCAAAGCTTGTCGGTTATGCAAAGGACAAAAAGGACGAACCCTTATGCAATGGCTGCTATGGTAATCTTCTGTCCACTTCAGATAAGCTGGGCGAAGTACGATTAGAATTGAGGTGAATTTGGAAAACGATCATAGAAACAGACATTGGTATAAAGCTATTGAAGACCACTCAATCTGTAACGATCTTCACGGCCTTTTCCCTCGCGACAACTGTGTGAAGCTGGTCCTCCGCTGTTCATGGGTGGGAGATGGAAATTATTTTTTACTTAAGGTGATAAACTATGTTAACTTCTGGAACTTAGTATTCATATACAGCCCAGGATTAGAAAGCCCCTGGGATGACTCATTTGCAGCGCTACCATTTCACGTCATTGGGGGGAGATATATGTTTGTCCCAGTTATATTTCCCCCGTTTTTTCCTCGTTGTTCCTTTTGTGGCAATTGGTATCTGTAGCCCTTTCTTCAGACGAAGTCAGATCAGCAACTTTGTATCAGACCATCAACATGGCAAATACGACTAAAGTGGCGGCCACGAAATTTGGGGCCAGTGAAGAGGCAGACCCGGTGAATGGGACTGGGGATGCGGTCCCTGTCGTAGAACCGGATGACATGGAGCCAGATGTCATGGAGGCATTGCCAGCGACCGCACCGGAAAGGGTGGAGTTCAACGGGCCGAAGGAAATGGTGCCTCCGCAGGGGGCGGCCGGAGTGAAGGAGGATAGGCAGCCGCCTAAGATGCCGCCGAGCATACCAACCTCCGATCCGGTCTGCATGATCATATCGGGAGTGAAGGCCGGGGTGAGCATGGTGCTATTCTTCATGAAGCCGATAGGCTGCATCATGGCACGAATGGCGGCAGCGTGAATGCCATGTTCGGCGGCCAAGCGGGCACTCAACGAATTCAACACCGGTGACTGGATGTAATCGGCCAGACCGATAAAGGCACCGCATAAGGTGGCCTCCAGATAGAAGGCATTCATCAGATGTGCTGAGCCATTCGCAACAGGGGGAAAGGAATAGCTGCATGGCGGCGGAGTGAGACCAAGCGTCTTCCCCATGTCCATCAGCGCCTCCGCACCCAACATGGCCTGCTTGCCGAGACCTTCAACATTTGCGACTGTGTTTTCTGCTAGAGTCATGCCGTTGGAGGCGGTCATGTTGGACGTAGGCAGTCCAGCGAAGAAAGAGGCGTTGACTGGAACACTGCCGTAATATTCTTCGATGAGGCCTTGGATTGTATATCCGTATGCAATAGATTTCGCATCGATCCGGGATAGGCTTGCAGGGCACAGATAGTCTGCCATGGCTACCGACGAAGACGCCGCGAGGGCGAAAAGGGATAGAAAGTTCATATTGGAAGGACTGGTGGTAGGTTAAACACGTAAAATAACGGAATTTCCTAATCTCTGGAATGTTGGAAATCTTCGCCTGTTGATCTCAATCTGTAGTAATACTTTTCCAATTGAGTAGTTTGCACGACTCTGTACCTATAACATTTATATAATGAAGGCCTATGCTATGACGTAATCGCTATCCCTTTCGAGTTCCCCTGCAGAGATCATCATTACCCCGCAGAGCCGGTAGCCGGATGGAATGCACTTTACCACTTGGGAGGCCCCAATTAGGCAAATAGAGGCAGCGATCGACCCAGCCGCAACCTCTTTTCAACCTAAGAATCCCAATGATTCGGAATCATCCTTCCAGAATTATACACTCCCGGCTTCTCTAACTATGCGGCGAAAGGCACTGCCTTGCGTCGACCAACCATAGGTCCGAGCTGATTCCACGTTTCCACGACCAGAGGGCCCGAAGGAGTCTTGGGTCAATACTGCTCGTCGTTGAATTCTTACGAAACTAGAGGCCGTCGTCGGAACGCGAGTGCTAGAACACCGCCAGTCCTACTCTTGGATTGGTGTTCACCGCGACCGTGACAGCTCAGCGACTCGACATCGCGGACTTCTCCACCAATAACTGCGGGTCATATTGGCCTTTGCAGAGGGCACGTAGCCCCAGGCCGCTGAACACTCTTTCACTTTGGCATGCTTGGTATGGTTCGTCATTGCTTGCGTCTAGTATCGTTATTAATGCTATTTGTATGTCTTCTCTTCTTACGAAACATTGGCACAGGTGAGCTAATACAGTCGAGGCTTCTTGACCGAAATGTATCGGCCTTCCTTATCAGGGGCCTGCCTTTTTATTTCACAGTCCGCGGCAGCTACACACGACTTACAGGAGCGATTCAGACTTCTATGATAGGCCGTGCCAAAAGGAGCGTCAAGATGTTGCTGGTCAATAAACCACTGCATTGTCTGCGGAAAAGCGCTGATCTTCCGTCGAGGCCTTCTTGCACTCGTTGCATATATACTGGTCGGCTGACCCAGATCCCGAATGGTAAACTCCACAGATTTCCGGTATCGTCGGCACGACGGGCAGAGGTCGCGTTTACCGAAGTAACATCCTAAGGCCCTGCTATGCGTTACGAAGGATAGGCGAGAAGGATGGATTCGCTCGAGTAATTCCACTATAACTTCACCTGGAAGACGGCATCGTATCGTCCCGAGACAGCGGATTCGGTTTCCTGGAAGTGGGCTCGGGATACAGCTCAGTTTAAAGTAGAAAGATGCTATAAGCAAGGCATATATCGTCTCCTCGCACTCTTAGATCATCTATAGATTCAGATGGACAAGTTGACGTAACTCGTCTATCCGGCTGGTGTTGTCCATCGCCGGCTGGTTCCTCGGTAAAACAACGTTAAGACGCTTATAGTCTTCACGGTCTTCGCGGTCTAAGCTGTTTATAACGTCTCTGAAGTTGCTTTCGCCGTCGAAGGATAACATATAGGCCCGCCACAGCCGAGGAATGAAGCCGTCGAATAGAACGTGGCGGAAAGAAGCAGCTCTCGGCGACTTCGTTTTGGTGCTCGTCCCTGTCCCCACGGATACCACGAGATCAGGTTTAGAGAGTGAGGGATCGATACGTAGGCTCTCCTAAAGCGCAAGTTTGATTGGATTATTGTGTCCACTTATACCTCCGTCCTGGATCGGACCAGTCGCACAGGTATATGCGGGTGGGTAGAGACTGTAGAGATCAGTCACAGGCAACAGCGGAGGCAGCCAAGAACGCTTACACTGGAGCTGCCGAAGTCATTCGGCCCCTAGACAACTTGAGCCCATGCAATCGCGGATCAAAGGAGACTTACGCTTGCCAAAGGTACGGTTCGTCTTTCATATCAGTCGGACGGATGATTTTATAGCCTGACTTATCGTCAACACAGAATTGGAAAGGAATGTCCTCCATCCATACCACATTTCTCGTCCCACTTGCCTGAGCCATTATAATTCGTCAATAAGACCGGGATACCTTTGTCAATAGTAGCTGCCGTGACGCCAACTTTCGTGGCGAAGAGGCCCTGGACGTGGTCGAATAAGCGGCCCTGTGAGCTTAAAGTTTCCTGCAGATGGGATTCCAAGGTTTCCGCATCGTGGCATCCGTCACGGTACCACGACCTCAGAACACGCCGGAGACGATTAAGGAGGCTCGTTCGATCGGGAGAGGGAGGAAATAGCTGCTTGGCCAGGGTATCAAACATCTTCACACACTCCGAAACTGGTAGCTGGCGCAGGAAGAGGATCAACACGATGAGGCCCCCTGATCCCATATCAGCCAGGTCAAAAGCCAATGTTAGATCGTCAAACCTACCAACGCTGGTGCCATATGCAACATCGAACAAATCCTGGATTCTCTAAATTTTTCCTAGAATACTTTATAAAACATCCATAAATCCTATCGCTATCACTCCGAGAGTTCCCCCACCGTCTATGCTTAAGAGCCGTAATCCGACAGTGAGCGGCCTCAATCCTACCAGGAGCTTCCCTATTCGATAAAGCATACAAGCGTTAATCCGATATTAAGAGTTAAAGGCCGAGGTTTTATCGCCGATATTTCGAACGCAAACCTCGCATATGGCGTGTCTATAAGAAAGAGTAATCTCAGGCATTCGTCGAATACAATAAAAGCAGGTTTCATTGCTCTTCATCTGCACCTAATCAATATCGAGAGAAGCCGTTTTCTCTCGGTGCATCTATAGGGTGGGCTTCCCGGATGCGATCATGGAGGAATGGAGTTGAACCAACTGGCTGCGAATGAAGGTGTCCTGGTGCTGAACGAGATCGCGGTCATCGTACGTCTTAGTAAGGGACTGAAGGCAAAGATGCCGATATTGAACGTCATAAAGCATCCCTGAATCGAAAACTGCGGATTTTAGTCAGATGTTGAGCATCCATGTTCGCCAAGGCCAGGATTATCTTACCATGCATCTTTGGGGGATATGCGTCCAACATAATACTTGAAGTAACGAAAGTCATCAGTGCGTCCCGTGGAACCTGGCGGTCCTCTCCGGATCGCATGAATCTGGACAAGTGGTGAACGAAATCTGGCTCGACGTCGTTGCCCCTCCGGCTCGCCAATATGAAATCGAATGGCCGACTCATTGAGACTGCCGTGTGGGCCACAGCCATGCGAAAAAACCGAGTGATGTGCTTAGCAGAATACAGACAGCCGAGATCTTGTCGCGCTTGGCGTATCTCGTCTATCTCCCTCCAAAGGAGCTCCTTAAGCCGTCGAAAACGTGCCAGGGGAGACAGCTGCTCAGTGGCCAGGTGAAGCACTTTGATCGAAGAGAAGAATTCTTTCAGAGTTCTATTGTGGAGGCCCTGCTGAAGATCGTCTATCCTGAGAAGATCATAGGTAGGACTGGGACTGGCTGCGTCTCCACGTCTAACGATAACAACTCTCGGTCGAATCTTATTGAAATAAACGGACGCGCTGCCGGCCGCGGCCTATAACTTCAGTGATTAGACGGTTTATTCGAAGTCGGTAAAGTCATCGGCAAACACGTAGACGACATCGGCGAAGAGATAGAAGAGGCGGGCGTGTAAGACGTTGTAGAGGTGTTGCACAGTCGTATCTTCGGCCCACTGGATGGGAAATGACTCGGTCTTATAGACGCGAGGATCCTCGGCTGCCAAGGGTATCGCTTGACTTGGGCTACTCTCCGCAAAAAAGATAGGATGATCGGAGTAAGTGCTTGCGTTGTCGATTCGCAAGGTTGCCACACCGTCGTAATAGTGTTTCTTGAAGTTGTTGTCGGGGAAAAGTTCCCGAAGAGCAAGATCCTTGACTTGTCGTCCCACGAATAATAGGGAAGAAGGTCGTTGATTCGAGGGATTTTTCAGTTCCCTTACCAACTGGCTTATGCGACTAGGGTCGAGAAGCCTGAGATCGTTTATGCCAACTACCTGCAACCATGCCAGTTGTTCGGAAGAAGCCATACGCACGGTCGACAAAATTTTAATGGAAGCAAGCCGGATTAGATAGATGGAATGACAAAATGTCGATCGGAAGAAGAAGGGGACGCCATACGGGATTTAATAGTACGGACGGTCATCCATAATTCGATGCTTTTGATGGATCCGCTTTTGGCGACGGGAGGGCAACTTCTTTTGCCACCACTTCAAACATAAGGAACACTGTCCACAGCAAAAGATTTGCAGCCAAGGAGCTTGCGATGACAAGATTTCATACTGATGGAACTATCTAAGTACGCAGAAAAATAACTCAGAGTGAAGTTGACTAAGAATCAAATACAAGAACGATATCCGCCGCTCTATCCCTCAACTACGCACTCGTTTTCGCTGCTTACGGGCTTCAGACAGCAGCACCATCTGCTTATTCTCTTCTCTACTGCTCTCAGAAGTCGGTGACATGGACGTGCTTTCGGGCGCGACCTCGAAGTTGCGTGATAGCTCTTCCAGTAAAAGTCGCTTGTGCTGGAGGTCGTCTCTGGTGTTATAGAGCTCCTGCTCTAAGCTTTTTGTCTTCGCCTCTAGTTGTTCGAGTGCCCCTTTCATGCCATTCCCTTCGAGCCAAATTGTGCCAATGCTTGCGTTGTCGTTGAGATCCGCTCTCCTCGGAACCTTAAGAGTATCTAGAAATCTAATGAAGTCCCGAATATAGGCACGCTCTTGCTCTAGCGACCTCTCGGTTGCTTTGTGATAGCTGGACTCGTGGTTCAGGGATTATATTATAAGAGCGCGCTCCCTTTTCTCTAACTCTAATGCCTCCTACTGAGCTGCAAATGCTCTTTAATAGTTGCTCACGGTCTCTTTCAATTTTGCGACTTCTTCGCTTTAGGTATTAAAGAGCCTCATGCGGACCTCGTTGGACTGATTGGCTTGACCAGCTTCGAAAAGCCGTTGGTGCAATATGGCATTCTCATTTTCGAGCGCCTTCTTCTTCCAGCGGAGTTTCTCGTGGGAAGCTAGCTCAACCCCGCACGTCTGGCAGATGGCTTGGCCGGGCTGTTGCAAATGTCATTGTTTGTCCATGCAAGCCGTGGGACTTTTCATACCGCTCTGGAAAATTGAAACAGTGCACATCCACCTTGCGTTGCCATTATTATCAGAGCGAAGGTTGGACGGGAATGTGAGGCTGTGAGGATGTGAGGATGTGGTGACGGGAATGTGAGAATGTGGTGACGGGAATATGAGAATGTAGTGACCGCTTTGAATGATTCGAGCACCTGGATCGTTCGGGACAAGCGATCGAAGAAGATGTACTTTATACATCGTTCGAACCCTGAAACAAACCCTGAAACAATGTTCCCAGACCAGTCCATCGCTGAGCCACCTAAACCTCAACGATGCCCAGTGCTATTTTAGGTGACAGCTCTTATGCAATGCTTCAGGTACCTCGGGATTACATTTCCATCTAAATGTTTCATGAATGAAGGGACGCAAGGAGCAAAAAATGCACTGAAGTCATTTACGCGCTCGGACCGCCGTCAAGTACACTCAAGTCACGCTTGCGGCGGCGCTTTTCACAGCAAGAGGATGGGGCTATACGGATGGATCTCAATCCATGTCCTCATCCTGCACAGCCTTATTATCGCTCTTTGCTTTCGCAACAAGGAATCTTGACTAATGTCATAGAGACTGCTTGAGCAGGATGATTGGCTACCTAAGGTCGGTAAGCTTTAGCGCTCGGTAATTCCGCGGGGCTTATGCAAGTCATCACCCCTGCCAGGAGGATTCGCGGCACAAATACTGCTGTGCATAGGGCTTATGCGAGCTGAGCCAATTTGCGGGGTAAAATTCTCCGAGCTCCAGCGATATAACTGGTTCACATCTAATGCTCCATTAATGGCACCTTCCTGCGCCAGAAGTGGATACACGGTTATATTGAGATTTAAAAGGAAACCGCGATGCGTGGATATCAGTGCACCATACTTGCAAGCATTTTCTGCCATGGCTAGTTTTTTCGATGAACAGTACCCCGAAAATGGATGGAACGACTTCATTAACAGCAACTACGCGACTGGCTATAAAGACCCGACATTGTTCTCGTCCTTAGATTATTTCGTTAGTCATGGCATCTTGGAACCCAATCCTCGACTGACGACCATCTTTCAGGATCTTTCGGCCGGAAATCCGCATGCAGATCGAGTCTCTACCCCGGCGTGCATCGACCATGCCAACCGGCAGGGTTCGCTCGGAGGTCAAGATCCCAGCGTTAGAGCAGGGGAGATGGAATCGGAATATAAAGAGATCAAGGCATTATATAGAGAGAATACTATGGTCTCGACATTGCTAATGTTTATATAGGATGGTGGAAAATTCAAGGTACCTCGATAAGGCAAATCAACGAAAAGTATTAACATTGGCGAAAGACAGATAGACCAACTGGGCTAACACGTCGAAGCGTTGCATCCCTATTTCAAAGCAATGAGGTCGACACTGAAAGATTTGACAGAGCAAGTCAATCGGCAGTGGGTAGTGAAAACACCCATAACTCCTTTCCCAAAGAGAGAAGACGGTCCGAGCCAGGGAGTGAATTCAGGTAAAGCCAACAAGGGCGAGATCGCCAGCGGCGAGGGAAAGGGAGGTTAGGGAGTTTTGAAATTTACGCCCTCCAGGCACCTGAGACAGACTCCACTGGTTCTTGTAATGCTTTTAGTCGCACATTGCTGGAGTTTTCTTTAACGGAAACTGTAACGATTCTTAAGCGTTTGTGGTCTGGTCTAAATAAGATGGGGCGAAGAGGGTCCCTGCCCAATAGAAATCCTCATTTTTTCACCTTACTTAGAAGCTTACGAAGGCACATCTCATCGTCGTATTGGCGATATTCGCTAGCGAGTCAATGAGGCAACACCTGTCACCGAAGGAGATCAACACGTCAAGGAAACCTCGCAAGAGAGGCGATGGTAAGTTCCGACATAGATACGGCAAAATCTCATGTAAGCATAACGGCAGTTCTGTCAAGGATTGGTGCGGCGTTAATACCCGCCTGCAGCTGACAAATCGAGGTGGGATTTCCATCCTTGTCATTGCTATGGTAATTCGATCAGAAGTTCGACCACGGAGTAGGGCCAAGGAGAGAGAGCTCTCAGCCTCTGCTGTACCAGAAGCTTCGCTCATTACCTAAAGCATGGGCGCCCACGAAGGAAGACTGATCTTAGCATCTGACTCTGGACCCTGAGCATCCAGTTCTGGGACAGGAAATCGCATTTCGATTCCCGACCCTAATTTGAAGACAAAAGCATTCATCTTTAGTCCATGCATGATCAAAAGGATTGGAAGCACGAGTACAAAGACAGTATGCAGGGCGAGGGAGAGCTTCCTCTTAAGAGGCAAGCAAGTTTTGAGGAGCACTAGTAATGAAGTTAGCTCGACTCGAAAGGAACTGTCTCACATTTTATGCGCAGTGGTCCGTGCTTCGGCAGTTTCGGCAAGTTGTGCCCGGCACTTTTCTATAATTTTCATCATCCCATCCCACAACCTGCACTCCTGGTACTTCTTCCAGAGTAACGTCCCTCCCTGCGTAGCGAGACACCCTCCGTGCCGAGACATGTGAAGGGTACTTGGACTTTGACCGGCTAGATTTCTGCGCACACACCAATGTTTGCCACAGTTCTGCATGCATCATGTGCTATAGCTATTCGTGAACATCCAAGACCCCTCATAATTAAAAATTACATTGACTTTATTGCTTCTATTTCAAAGTTACAAAGAACTTTCTTTTTGCGTAAAACGACGTCCTTCCGTTGCAGCATCACTGTCAGACTCTTACTATCCGCGATACCTACAGAAGGGCCTTTACCAACCTCAGGGCCTAGTAAAGTCCAATTCAGTAAGTTATCAGCCTTGTGTTCGTTGTTTGCACCCAAATTTATGCAGGGTTGTCACGCTGATCGGTACCCCCGGCTGGTGCCAAGCAGCCCGAACATCCCACGTAACAATCGCCGTGTAATTTACTGGTATAGAACCGAACTGATTGCTGAAGAGCAATCAGTAGAGCTGGGAGGTAGCTAATAATAAGGAAATGCCTCATGCTACTACCCCGCTCCATACCTTTACCGATATCGGTTAGGGTACGGGGACTTAGGTAGGACAGGTACGCAGGGCCGAGCACTGGGAGACGCGCCGCAGATTGACGAGCACCTCTTGTGGTGTAATTCCATCCCAAATCGCACGGTTCCACCGGGGGAAGAGGTACCAGATCTTGCCAGCATGCTGCCAAGAAATTATTGCTGGACCCAACCCAGGAAGGATGGATAAGGCGAGTAGCGCGAGACAGACTGCAAATGAAGCAGAAGCCACCTGAATCGCAGGTTTGCACCAGCCTCGAAGCGAGATAGCCATTAGACGACTAAGGTGGCGATGCGCCCAAGGTGGAGAGCGCAGGCTGCGGGAGCACCGTGGAGCAGGTAGACTGCTGTGTTTGCACATCCGCAATGCGGTAACGCTGTACCTGTGACTTATCCACGTCCGGGTTTGCACCAGCAACCACTCGAAATGGCAACTTACTCTATCAATTCATCTAGCCTATGGATATGAGGAAACAATAACGTATTTGAGCTCGTCTGAGAGGCATTGAAGATCACGAGAAACATACAGTCATTACACTATTGCCGTTACACAAATGAGGGAATGTCAGAGGCCGTCTGAACCGAAAGACATCCTCACACAATACCAATCCGGATCGTATCTTCATTGCTGCTTCGATCACGCTCTGATATACCTCTTATATTCCTCGTCCCAGTTTGGTTTTCCATCTACCATTCTCGGCTTGAGAGCGCGGAGTACATTTCTTGTCCTTTCTCCCCATTGGTCACCAACCACCTCGTAGATGTCTGGGCTCAGCAATCTGTACTGGTGGATGCTAGTACTCAATTCCGCGTACAGTTCATCTCCTGACCTGTAGCCATTGCCTTTCAACCCTTTCTTCGACTCATCAGTGATGGTTGGTAAACCTGGAACTGTACTTCTTGGCGCTGGAGGTGTCACTACCACCCCTCTGGAGCCTGCGAACATGTCCTGCAAATTCGTGAGAGGATGTACCTCTCCAGGACTAATTCGATATCCATTATTTTCTTCGATGATCGCCTCCTTCCAGAACTTCTGCCAATTGTCTGTGGAGTTTCGCGAGTCGTAGCGTGGAAGACTTGCATTCGTCCTCGTCCTGGGAGGCAAGTGCTCCGCCAGATGGCGAAAGACAAGGGCGGTGATTATCTCCTGCTGCTTTTTGTTCAGCGCGATCTGGGCTTGTAGGTCGTTCTGGAGTTTCTGAAAGAATGGCATCCGCGTTGCATTAAAAAGTCTCAGCTCCGCAAGGTTCATCTCGGGCTCCTCATATGCTTTCGGACATCCGACATGGTGTGTAAATGCTTTAAGCTGGCTGTTGAAAATGCGAACGCGGTCGTGGCGAGGGATGAAAACATCCAGGCAGTTCTGTATGGCGGCTAACCATCTCAAATGTTTCTGAGATGAACCATCTACGCCCCCTGGGCCAGGAAATATGTTTTCAGTGTTGCATGGAGTCACATGTATAAAGGCATCGAATGATCGTCTGTGACTGCATGGTGTTAGATGGCGGGCTCAGGATCTCCGTAACTATTGCCAATACGGATTGACTTACGGAGTGTCCAAGTGTTTCGCTCCATATCTTGACTTGGCTTCGCTGGCAGCTTTACAGTATGAGCGCCTCTCCTCGGAGTCCTCTGCGTCTTGAAATGACAATGCCCTCTCCATCGGCCCGACATCACCTTTGAGAGTGACAGAGGTCGGCATGGGCAGCTCCGTACGCTTCTGAAATGCATAAATGTATTGCAGGTATTCCAATGCTTCATCGTGCCTCATGAGATAATCGTTCCTCTCTCCGTATTCTTGCGCCTCCTGAAACTGCTCCAGAGTTCGTATACATTCACTGCCGTTCTCCAAGAAGGCCTTCCGTGCTCCTATGAAGCCTGACTCTGATCTGGATATGTCATCCGTCTTGAACTCGTCGATCCAGTCGCACCCTCTTTCGATACTCTCTAGGTCTGTTCGGTCAAAATATTTTGCGAGCTTCACAATCGTATTATTCACGGTTGATGAGGAGCTAGAGATTGTGTAAAGACCTGAGGGTTCGGGTTCGGGTTGGGGTTCCGTCAATTCATCACGATCTGAGAGTTCGGCCCAAAACATGATCGTTCTCGCGTCCTGAGCCATCTCGATATGTTATAATGTGACAATTTGCCGAATTCTATGCGAGCGCAGTGGAACGTGCAAGTAAGAATATAAAAACTGACGACTGAAGCTTCAACGGCGAGAATTGTTAAGAGTTGACAGCCTGGATGACAAGCTTTGTTGCCTGAGGCATGTGATTGGTCGTAGCTTAGTCATCTGGGGAAAAGACTTCTATGATGCAGCTGTTCAGAGTAGATAGGACCGAACGTGGCGGTCATATCTCTCTGGTGGAGGGAAATGGACGCTGCATGACTTAGAGGCCGCGTTGGTGACGCTTCAAAGCTACTGTTTGCTGCAGTGGCGGTCCGATCAGAGGAGCTATGCGATGCACAAGCTGGTGCATGCGTGGGGCTACGATCGGCTGGAGGCGGAGGAGCGGCGACCTCTCAGCGGCCTTGCGCTGGAGTTGATGACAGATGCTACGAGCAAGGAAGAGGTCGATCCGAGCCAGCGACTCCGACTGGTACCGCACGTGATGGCGTGCTTTGGAGCCTTCAGCCGCGTGGAACTATCTTCTGGCGAGGTAGGACGGGATGATCTTACGATGATGGACAGGATAGGAGACTTTCTGTATCGGAACGGGAGGTGGTCGGAGACATACAAGATATAAGTGTTCCACTTCACCCAGATGGAGGCGATATTAGGTCAGGAGCATCCAGATACGCTGACGAGCATGAACAATCTGGTATCGGTATTGAGGAGTTAGGGCAAGTACAAAGAGGCGGAGCAGATACATCGACAGGCGCTGGTCTTAAGGGAGCCAGTGCTGGGCAAGGAGCATCCAGATACGCTAACGAGCATGAACAACCTGCCCGCAACGTGCTGGAAACAAGACCAATGGGAAGAGGCTGGAGGGCTGGAGCTGCGGGTAATAAGACAAGAAAAAATACCTTGGGCCCAGAGCATCCCGATATACTGGCCAGTATGCACAATCTCGCGTTCACATAAAAGTCTTAAAGCCGCAATAAAGAGGCCATCTCTCTAATGAAAGATTGCTTCGAGCGATGGAAGCAGACTCTTAGCGCAAAGCATCCAGATACGAAGAGCTCCTTTGAAGCATTGCATAAATGGGAGAATGGAGAAGACGAACTCGAACATTTAGCTTAGGCTACCCTTATCCATAAGCATTCTAAAAGACGTAATTCAACTACACCCCAGCTTTCCCCTGCGAGGACGTTTAACAACTACGGGCACAAGAGGGATAAGCCGATTCTTTGCAAGAGTGCTAAAAAGAAACCCAGCCACTATACGATCCGGCGAAGAAACGATTGGTCGAGAGAAAAGCAAGAGTGAAGGGGCAATGGCAAATTAAATGGCAATAACAGCCAGGTGAGGGAGATGGGATAGGCAACGTGAGCGATAACGGATAACTTATGCTATTGATGTCTGTTCTTAGCGGTCTCTACTTAAACCTTTTATAAGGTAATAAATCGTTAACTTAATCGTCTATAGAAAGTTCTGGAAAAGCGCCATACTCTTTATCCCATCTGGCTTAGCGTAGAATAAAATACAGCCCATATACGCACACTAAATCCTGGTACTAAAACAGTTTTCAGACTTTTTGCTCGGAGAATTTCGGCATGCACCTTTTTGGAAAGCTTAACCTTAGTAAAGGCTTGGAGCTTGTTCTTTGATGATATAGCCATCATCCTCATCCTCCGAATATTAAAGATACTTTCATAGCTGGTGTAGAGCAGGGGTGTAAAGCTGAAGTGGTTCTGGGTATCACGAATAGAACGATCGATAGCGTTATTAACACCGCTGTAATTTTCTCGCCGCAAACTGATTTTCTAGGGAGAAACATTCGAAGACTATATTATGTTACTTGTATCTTTACAGACTTTAAAGGTGGAAATTGTAGAGGTTTAAACAATTGATGTGTCTCGGCACGGGGGGTGTCTCGCCACGCAGGGAGGGACGTTAACTTACGAGGATCTCACTCTGTGCGAAGAGAAGATGAGAGGATTGCGGGCACAGACATCCCCTTTTACTAGCCTTAAGAATTGGTCAAGACGGTTACAAGTCTTGGAAGTTGAGGGAATAGATGATGCATCGGTATAAGTCATAATTTTGTCTGTTAATCCACCAAGTATTCAAGAACTAAACGATACCTCGAGCGTATTACACTAAATACTGCTGTAGAATGAATACATTGTTAATAAAAATGTCACAACCCAAATGCGCTTCCTTCAACAGTCCTGCGACAAGAATCACCCTCTTCACTCAAAGGCCAGGATTGATCCAAAATCTCACGCAGCCAATGTTTCCCTAATTATTACAAGAGGTAGAGGTGCCCGCGAAATAACTGTCAATGAAATCGCCGCACCGGTCTCCGTTACTGGAATCCTTGGTGGAAATGTCGAGTTGCTCTTGGCCCTGGAGGCCCCGGTAGAGTAGTTCAAAGCTGTACGCCGTGCCATCCTCCGTGGGAAGCCACGTTTTCCCGGGAGACTGCGTGAGATCGTCCACCGTTCCTATAAACCCGTTGCAGTCCCTTTCGCTATAAACGGAAGCTCCGATCTTTGAAGACTTGTCCTGCCATACTTAGCCATTTTTTCAAAAGGGCTGGCGGGCTTATACCTGTCGTTTCTCTAATTGCTCGTCAATCTGGCCTTTGACTTGGGTTTCCGAACCTTTAGCTTCATTAGTAAAAGGATTATTGCTCTTTAGACTGCTTTTGCCATCCGTATCGTGTGGGGAATTTGCTATACTGGGAGCTGCCAGAGCTGTGAACATTCGAGTAACGAGGATGGTACCGTAGAGCAATGCTTTGGAGGAGCGCATTTTCAGATTTTTAAAGAAGTAAATGTCGAATTTCGTTCAGAAGTGGAGCGAACCCGTTGCCTTAATATAATTACGGTCTGGACGACCCCTAGCTTCCACAGATCCACAATTGGCTCCCTAAAGGCGGTAGGTGGTTTTTAGATGCTCAATAAGGGAGTCAAAATAGGATTCCTCTTTAGCGAGTCTCCAATTCTTGCAACTTCACGCGGAATAGACTTTTGCACTGCAAGATCGGTTACCGGCCAAAAGTTCCGAGGGTGGTGCAATAATACTATGACTGTGTGATTCTCGTATAATGGGCTCATGCTTTGTAAAGGAAAATATGAATCCGATTTCCAAGTATTTTCGATGTATGAATGTATTGAATTGAAGCTCTATCTAAGCCAGATGGCGACTATATATTGCCGTCGGTCATAAAACCGAGATATCCCTCGCTGTGACACGGTTCGTAGTAGAGGCGCATATCGCTCGAGTTGATAAGAGCAGCTACAATGCTCTGCATGAAAATACTTGATTTGCCTAGTGAACCTTTCTGTGGACACGGGATCGGGGCGAGTGATGATGGTGACCAAGTTTATGTGCCAGGGGAAGTGTCAACAGTGGGGAGCCATGTGTTTTTTCTGTCCGTGATTCATCATTCCTGATCTGTATATCCATTGGATTTCCTCCTTTGGCTGGTTGCCTTGAGGGTGCTTGGCAAGACGTCCCGATGCAACAAGAAACTAAGTTACTCTTGAGGTTGCTTACGTTGGCCTTGTTATCATTAGGATAAGTGTAGGTAGCCCCTGCGCAAGCTTTGAAAAAAGGCGGAGCGGGTTCATCCGCGATGTTCTGAGCGGGGTTGAGGCAGATAGGGCCGTCGACTTGACTGCTACATGTGATACCTGGCTGTTTGAATAGATCGATGTTGCAACCAGAGACCGCTGTGCCCTCAGAAGAGCATGTGATGAGCACAGAGTAGCCATCGACATAGCTGACGTCGATATCAGGTGGACCCGTAAGGCTGCCTTCGATCTTACTACTCCGATAGTCGGTGTTGGGCCCAACGTATATCCTTCCTGCCCATCCAGTTAGGAAAGCGTATTGAGTAGGCGAGTTGTCGGGGAGGACGGTCGCTGACGGATTTCCTACCGGGGCGGGGCCGCCAGTATTAGAAAGAAAGGACAGAGATAATTGACTTCCGTATACGTTCGTGATCGAAATCGTTATATAATCGGCTGAGCCATCGGTGCCCGTGGTACTTATAGGGGTTGGAGCACTCGTGACTGGAACGGAACTTGAAGCTGGGGTCGAATGTCCGTCCCCGAGAGTCACAGTTACAGTTACGGCCGGCGGGCAGTTGAATGGACTTGCAGCTACCAGAGCCGCAAGGGCTAAAATAGTAATCTGACAGGATTTCTTCATATTATAGCTGAAGGGTCAAGAGAATCGTCTATGTCAAAGAAATCTAGGGCTGTCGTTGCCTTTTGTGGTGCTTCAACCAGTGCGTCAGTCTTTGGATGCTTATGGAAGCATCCATAAATGGACCCCCTTATGAGATTCCTTCGAGCGGCCAAGCACACAGCAGCACTTCCTTTACGGCCCATATTTGGTGTCCTCTTCTTGCATGGCGTTTGTGGTACCCTGTGAGAAATAGTGCGGATTCTTCTCAAGGGCGTCAACCGTAGATAAGAACGCTGCCACATCAAAATGATCCTTCCGGTGAGCGTTGATACCCGCTTCCCAAAGGAATTGGAACACATCCTCATGCTCTCCAATCGCAGCGTAATGTAGTGCGATCCCGTGATCTGCTGCAGCCCAAACGTCAACGCCAGCGTTAATAAGGAGTTTGAGAATGTTTATATGCCCTTTTTGGGCTGCAACGTGTAGCGGTGCCTTGAATGCTTCCCCATGTCCCGTTACGTTGTATTCGCGTCTGATGTGTTCTTCGGCTCTTTCTTGACTTTGCATTCGTATTCTGTTGTCTTCACGGAATTCCAGCTCGATTTGTCGACGGGCCTCACCTTCAGGTCCAGCGGTAGACGGAGCCGATGGGTCTGCGCCGGCTTGTATAAGCTGGTCCACAGCCTCTTCGTTTCCTGCCTGGACGGCGCATAGCAACGGCGTTTCGCCCTTGTCGTTCCGAATGTCGATCTTATGAGAGTGTTGGAGCTGACGGTGTTGGAGCAGTAGAGTCAAAAGAGGTAGATTTCCTTTCGTAGCTAGATGATGTAGCGCCGTGTCTCCGTCCTTGTCCTGGATTGACATATCTGCTCCTCTTTCTAATAAGAACTTGAAGGTGGCTTCGCGGTTGTGCAAAGCTGCCTATAGCAAGACGGTTTCTCCACTTGTCCGGGTATATGTAAGGGCTATATCATAGAACTTGGCTGATAGGACCGAGTTAAAGCGACGAGCCGTTCGTAAAAGCAAGCTCAAGTCCTTCGGCCTAAGGTAATCAGTAATGATGGAGATAATTTCGTTGGAGAGACTGTTGAAAGTCACGATGAGAGGCGTCAGACCCACAGTCCGTACAGGTTCTGTACTAAGGTTCGCGATTTTCGAGCACGTGGAACGAATCTCTTCAGATGTCGTTTGTGGTGCAAGTGATTCTTGGTAAGAAGGCTGAGGCGGTGCAGTCCGGCGTATCCAAGGTGCTGAGACATCCAAATCCATGATGACAATTATAGATTGGGCTTAGCAGGCTGCGCCCTGGGATGCTGCCTTGGGGGGCTCTGCCCTCTGGGGCTGCGCAAACTCCATGCGGCGCAAAATCATCGCGACCACAACCCACAACGTACCCTTTCTCCGGAATGAGGCGTGTCGCTGGAGAGCATTACAGTTCTCTTTCTGGTGATGCCGTCCGGGTCGTTGATCTTTGAGCTCCCGGCGGAACTGAGAAGCCATATCTCGCGATTCCTGACATTATCTCGCGCTGGCCGCTCCACAATAGAACCACACTTCTCTTTGTTTATCGGCAGATCTACAACGAGGTCCTGAGGTTCGTATATATATATTATACATACCCCGAACTTAGGATTGGGAATTGCCCTTCCGGGTCGGGAAAGGGAGCAAAGCCGCTATAGAGAGAGCAACGGGGGAGCAAGAAGGCGCAGCAGAGGAGCACGGGGGAGCATCGAGGAAGTACGATGGAGCACCGGGGGAGCAGATAGGCCGCAGCAATGGAGCACTTCGAGGCGGTGCAGGGCGAGATGGGAGCCTGGTTTGGCTGCCTCTTGCCCGGCTAGAGCTGCCCATTATAGGTGAGGCTAATGATATCCACCCTAAGGTAAACAGGGCGCTTAGCGATGACTTCAGATCACCTAAGGTTACGCTGGGATCTTTTTCCTCCTCTTTTCCTTCTTTTTCTTTTTCGTCTACTTCCATTCCTACTGCCTCATCGGTCGTGCTTCTCCTCACAATGACACCAAACGAAGAACGAGTCTCCGGCTGGCAGTCCACCAACTGCGGCAGAGGAACGAGTGACATCATTTGGAGCTGCTTAGTCACGATTTTCCTCAGTGTGTGGACCGTCATTCACCTCCCTGTCGGAGAATATGATGGCGAACGTGCTAGTACGTGGAGGGGCAAAATAGTTCGAAGTCGGATCGCTATGGCATTTGTTGGATTCGTCGCCCCAGAATACATAGTGATGAATGCAATAAATGACTATTATGGCACATCCAAGATATTGGAAACATGCTTGAAGCTTGGGCATTCCAAAATGACGCGCACGCACGCCTTTGCGCTTGATATGGGCGCTTTCTGCATTCAAACATCAGATGGGAGATACCATCAAGCCAGCCGCCAAAATTTTAGACCAGTCTGTCGTACTACGGAGGACCTAGTATACTTCCAATTCGGACTCTCGGATTACGAAATCAAACCGGGTTTCCTGGAGAAGATCTGTCAGACTCCCGCAGATGAAATCAAGGACCGTGCCAAATCCGATAGCCTTGCCAAAATAGTAGCCTGTGTCCAGTCATTGTGGCTAGCTGCACAGGTCATAGCTCGACTGTTCGGAAACATTGCGGTGACACCTTTGGAAGTCGCGACGACAGCATATGTTGCTTGTGCTCTTATTGCGTACGTCTTTTGGTGGGAGAAGCCTCAAAATATTGTGGTGCCGATTGTCATTAGGGATAGTGAGGGTTTCATTGGCAAATGTACATGGTCACATTCTCAATATGACCGTGCGAGAGACACTTGGCAAGAATACTTGTGGGCTGGGTGCGCCGTGGTTCAAAAAGGGGCATTCACTTACCAAGGCATTCGAGCCATGTCCAGCAGGATCATGTTCTCCACCTGCGTTTTTGCGGGTATCCATCTGGCTTCTTGGAATATTGAGCTCCCTACCCGTGTCGAGGATTGGTTTTGGCGAGCAAGCGCCTTGGGCTGCCTCGTTCTTCCAGTGACCATAACCTTAATATCGCTCAATCCTTTCAAGAAATTCTCGAATAGCTTTGGGCCGTTTGCATATGCTTGCTTCGTTCTATACGCTCTGGTCAGATTGTTCCTGTTAGTGGAGATGTTTGTTAGTCTGAGGCTGCTTCCAAAGAGTGCTTATCGTTCTGTTCAATGGGCAGATTTTCTGCCCCACGTATAGTAGGAACCATGAACGAGGCAAAGGATAGAGGAAAATTGGAGTCCTTTAAGCTCTTTCCTTGCTATGTATAGGGATCCCAAGTCTTTCTAGACCCTACACTTCCGTAGTATTCAGGTGGTTAAGTTAGTCGGTTAGTTATGTAACATAGCAGTATACAATTCGCGGTTCGAGCCCCAGCTAAAAGAATATGATATAGTCTAATAGTCTGATTAACAGCTATATGATAAATACTATTATAGATATCATAGTAGGCGGTCGGTGGAGCCATAACCGGCTCCTCTCTGATTAGTATCTAAAAGAAGCTGTAAAGTTGTAACAATGTATTACTAGCTAATGAGAAGGACATGGCTGAGGGGGAGCACGGGGAAGTAGAGAGGGAGCACATCAACGAGATGAGCGTCAGCGGGGGAGCAAAGCGGCAGCACCTGAGTCACCTAGCGGTCACGTGTTGGCCTGGGCTCGGGGACAATATATAAAGAAATCACCTTTTTGGCCTCGTCCTCGGTCTTCTAGGACTGTTTCAAAGTTCATCTCAGCAGCAGTATTGGAGAATCTGGCGAGAAGTGTCCTCATGGATCCAGCAACGCCGTTAAATCTCGGCCATGACGTGGGAGCAAGGTCTCTCGCTTGTGGATGAGAGGCTCACAGGCCCTGAAAAGCTTTGGATAGACGTCCATCGACCATACGACTCGTGGCTGATTCGGGATGGCGCCTGAATTGGAACCCATGGTTGACCATGTGTTAAAAATATAACCCTGAGGACGGAGAATGTAGCAAAACTGGAGCTGAAGGGAGTCAATATTGGATGCAGAGGAAGCTGGAGCTTGAGGGAGCAACAACTGGAGCTCAACATGAAAGCCTCAAAATTGGCTTCCCTCCACCGAACGCTATACGAACAAGACCTGGAAAGAAAACACTCCGAGTACTGGTCTCCCGACATTTCTCTCCCAACTCGCTTTCCATCATTTGGCGGTATCCACGACAATGACATCCCCGCTCGGTAGTACTGGCACTGCGCTCTACGCTTCACCAGAAGCAGCAAGACACGCTCAAGGGCTCTCGCTCCGGAACTTTCTGGCATCACTCGTAATATCGGCGGCCATATTTGCTACCGAAGTCTGTATATTTATTCTTCTCAAGGATCGACTCAAACAAATCTAGTGAGCCCCTGTCACCTTACAAGCGTAAAGATACTGAGTCGGTATGCCAGTCAACCTCGAACTTATCTTATACCTGAAGGACAACGCATAATTCAACGTCCTTTAGGTACTATATCCTGGATCCCACGTATATTCTAGCTTCCCGACAGGATCATCTTACAGTACTCGGGCTTAGACGCTTTCTTCTTCCTTCGATATGTCCGCACTCTCCTCACTATCTTCACCAGCCTATCGGTCGTCATCATACCATGCCTTGTTCCCCTGAACCTACTTGGTGGCAATGATGTTACAGGTGGAACCCAAGGTCTCGACAGGTACAGCTGGGCGAATATCGGACTCGATCACACTATATTCTACTGGGCCCATCTGTTTATAGCCTTGCTTGTGATTATGTTTATATGTTACACCATTTACGTGGAACTACTTTTCTACGTTCACGTCCGTAATTCATACCTGGTCTCACCTGCGTACCGTCTCTCAGAGGCTGCTAACACGATTCTAGTAACCGATATTCCCGAGGAAGACCTTCCGGTATTAGAGGATGTGTACGGTATATTCCCCGGTGGAGTCCATTCCGTCTAGATCAATCGAGATCTCTCTACTCTATCGGAGAAGATCCAAGAGCGAAAAAAGCTCGCCACCACATTAGAAGTCGCGGAGACCAGCCTTATATCATCGGTAACGAAGTCGTTCCGTTAACGCAAGAGCCACGAGCTTACATAATCGAGTGGGGCGGATACCGAAAAGGAGGGACCATTATAAAGGCGCTACCTGAAGGAGAAGGACCGTGATCATATATATATTCCACGACAAGGATATAACTAGATGCTAGTAATTCCTCTCATCGGAAAAAGGGTTAATACCATCCACCACTACTTAGGCGAGCTGGCACGAATAAATCAAGAGATCAGGGCAGAATTAATAGAGCTGGCCGAGGTCGAGTCGGATGGGAGAGAATCAAATAAGTATCCACGAATGAAATCCGCCTTTATACGATTCAACACTCAATCTACCGCGTATATAGCCTATTAAACCCTCCTAAACTCCAACCCTCTACACTCATCCGCCCGATACATCAATGTTTCCGTGCGGGAATTAAGATGGAGCACTTTAACTCAACGATGGTGGAATCGATATATACGGAGTAGGTTGGTATGGATCGCCATCGCTTCTCTTCTTATAATGTGGGCGATACCCGTCGTATTCACGGGTTTCCTGTCCCAAATTACTACCCTGGGAGACTCCGTGTCGTGGCTTCACTGGATATCCGACGCTCCGGCGTGGCTGAGTAGGATTATTCAAGGTGTGCTGCCGCAGTCGATATTAGTAGCATTAAACGCATTATTGCCGCTGGTCCTGCGCGTTATCACAGGTTGGCAAGGTCTATTAACGGAGACGACAGTCGAGCTGTCGCTGTAGAAGTACTATTTCGTCTTTCTCTTCACGTAAAATTTCCTTATAGTGTTACTTTCATCCAGTATTACGGCCATCGCTCAAGAAATCCTCTATGGCCCGAAATCTATACCCGCACTATTGGCCAGAAACCTTCCTAAGGCGAGCAACTACTTTTTCTCTTATCTCACATTATAAGGTCTTTCGGTAAGTACAGGTGCCTTCCTATAAGCCGGAGGTCTAATCAACTGGCTTATCCTCGCCTTATAGACGGATCGCACACCGAGATAGATGTGGGAGAGATAGATGGATTTACCGGAGATCCGATAGGGTATATTCTACCCTCTTTACACGACCCTCGTATATATTAGTAAGACGCTCGCATCTTCGCCGACGCCTCCGCTAATAATATAGGCCTGACGTACTCTATTATCGCTCCCCTGATACTCCCGTTTAGCGTCGCTACCTTCAGCTTATTTTAGTTCGTATTCCGCTATAACCTGCTCTACGTATCGGCTTTTCCGTACGATACTAGAGGTTAACTTTATCCGACTGCTTTAAAGCAACTCTTTACGGGGGTCTACATGATGGAGTTATGCCTTATAGGCCTTTTCCTGTCTATTCACGATGATCAGGGTGTTTTTACCGGTATTAGTCAGGCCGTGGTTATAATAATTGCTATAACATTGACGGTCATTTACTAACTGCTTCTGGGAAATATCTTCTCCTCAATTCTCAAATATCTGCCTGCCTTCCCGGAAGACAGGGAGGATGAAGGAGGAGAATCGAATTCGAAATCACTCCTTAGTACCTGCGCTCGATCATTTACGATACGTAGGGCACACCTGCTATAGCTAGATAAGACCTTCCAAGAAAGTCCCCTAAGATCTCTAAGAAAGTATTGACAAGCTCGCACGTAACGAACTCGACGTAATAGATCGGCTTAGGTATAAATATAAGGCTACTAACTATCGTAGCCCTGTCGTCTAGATTCTAAAGGACGACCTTGGAATTAGCGAAGATGAGATCGCCTACGCTAAAAACTACGCTTCAGATATCAGAATTAGTAATAAGTTTACAGACCTTGATATTAAAGGGCGTATAATAATTTTATAGAATATCTCTAAAACTGATATCGTTTAATAGATAAGGTCTGAAGCTGTTTTACTTTTCTCGGCCAGCGTTTATAGCTGGCCTACGGAGCACATTGAGAGCCACACCTATTAGTTGAACCCCTGAATAACGTGGGCGTAGACGGTTGGGTTAGCTGTCATACATTTCACAGCCTTGCTTACGCCGGCTTTACGTTGAAAATAGTAACCCTTAGCTACCTCTAACATTCTGCATGTATTTTAACTTTCAGTTTCTATATTAAATAATCGGTCGACCTGATCACTATTTCTCGTAGGCGGTTCATGTAGTCCGGAGCATTTCGCCTTCTTCGCTTTCCCCTTGGCTTCTCGCTACAGGATAAGCAAATCGATAGTGTTAAATTATACTAACGATAAGTACAAGACAGGGGTTCGCTTTTAGATACTGCTATTCGAAAGAGGCCCCTGTTATAGATACTAATGTCTGGAGCCAATTATAGATACTACCGTAAATTTAGATCCTAAATCGATAAGATATAGACTATTAGTCTGCCGAAAATATTCGCAGATATTCGGATTCTCTTAGGAAGGGACTATTTATAAATATCACAACATCTATAATAGATACTCGAACTCTTAAAGTGAGGCTGTGCGGCATATCCTTTAAAAGACTACTAAGTTTTTTCCTAGTTTAAACGCTCTCTCAGGAGTTTGCTAGAGGAATTAAATCCTGAAGAGGATGATAATATGAACCGTAAGATTATTAACATCCTCTAGACGCAGATTCGGCGACTCTCTAGGAAAGGGCGAGAAACCGAAAAGGTCTTACAGCCTTCAGCGGCTCATCCGTAGCCAGATACTACGCCTAATACGACTCTGCCAAACAATAAAGCAGGGCTGGTCTCCACTCGAACTGTGTATCCGTAAAATAAAACTGGCCTTATTACGACTGCCAGTAATCAAGTAAACCCAGATATTATTTATTCCTCGACGGCGGGTCCTATAGCATCCGCCTAAGAAGATTTGCAAGATGCCTCATCGCATATATCGATAGACGATGCCGAAACAGGCTGTACTAAATCCTCTCTAGTGGTAAACCCGCCAGGTATTTCCCCTCAAACCATTCACTCTGGCGATACCTACTAACACCGAGAGATATCACGAACGATATAGAGCAAGAGCTGTAGGAGGTCGCTGGTATTATAAACGAGGCTTATCGAATTATTATATTCGTGGGCGCCGGGATAAGTACTAATTACGGTATACCGGTGAGTATTAATCTCTACTTCTAACCATCTTTAGATAACAATTATCTAGGACTTTCGGTCTGAGACTGGCCTTTATAAGACGAATCGAGGTCTTTTTAAGAGAGAAGTACTCGATAATAAAGAAAGACGGAAAGAATTATATAAATGCTTGATCGAAATCAGGAATAAAGCGAAATCCGAAGATCTGGTTCAGACGGATACGTACCGATTCCTCTAAGTCCTGTAAAGATACGGAAAGCTCTAAAGATGTTATACCCAGAATCTAGATAGACTGGAGGCAAGGGCTGGTTTAAATGCTAATATCGAGTCTAAAGACTGCGACGTGGTCTAGCTGCATAGTAACCTTGACTCCTTCAGGTGCTCTTATTGCAGCTATTTCACAAGCTAGGATGGCGTGCGCGAGACTGCTCTTGCTTCCGGAGAGATTATATCATGTCCTGAATGCGCGTTAAAGGTAGAAGAACGGCGGAGAAGGGGAGGGAGAACGAATATCTACGTTAGACATTTACGACCTAACGTTATCCTCTACCACGATATTAACGATCCTCTAAGCGAGGTAAAAGCGAGGATTATTAACGAAGATGCGGAGTTAACGCCGGATATCCTCCTAGTCGTTAGTATATCATTGGCCATCGACGGTCCGAGGTACGAGCTCAAGAACAAGCTGATTCCGGCGGTACGTTAGAAGGGTAGGAAGGTGATATACGTCAATAACAAACCTCCTCTAAGGGCATTTTTTAAACCCGTAGTCGATTATATATTTGAAATGGACTACGACTACTAGGTGCGAGACCTTACCGCACGCGAACCTTCTTTACGGGAAGATAAGGCGGGACACGGTTCCCAGCGTCTCTCCTATAGCTTCGCCTTTCAGCTAAAAGCGGAGACTGTCGATGAAGTGATTAAAGAGGCTGAGCTTCAACTAATCTCCATCGGTAATTATTCGGATATGCAGTTCAGGACCAGAATGAAGGAAGAAGTGAGAGAAGACTTAAGTCCCTTTCTCCCCTCGTATTAGCTTTCAACGTCCCCACTTATATGTGTTTTATCGCTTTTCGGGTGGGGCGAATCTACGATAGTCCTACACAGTAAGCATATAGAATTTGATATCAATGACGCCGAAAAGAGAAAGGAGATGCTAGACGGGCCTGTGTAGCTAATCGGACGGAAATATACACGCATAATCATTCCGCATAATCCCTGCGATTATTGGATCCTGATCGTAGTAGATATTCCGATCCGAACTATAAGCTACTACAGCTCACTGCCTGGGTATTACCTAGGTGATTATTATAAATTCGTGGAGGCGTAAATAAAGCGGGTCGGTGAGAAACTCGGTTAAGACTACTCCGGCTGGAATTCTCCCTTTGAAGGCGTACGTACACTTTCCCCTTTACACGTCTAGTTAGCTGATGATTTTATAGAGTTTATATTAATAGACGAATGGCTCGGATTATAGGATATACCTTCTAGAGAATGCGAGACGTCTCAGCCAAGGCGAGGTCGTCGACGGAGCGCCAATCGAGGCGGATAGCTTAAGGGTTTTTTACGCCGAATTATTATTAGCGAGGTCTCTTTACGAAGCTAGCGAGCAGACCATACTAAAGAGCGTATTATATCCGGAAACCTTAAGGTTATAGCAGGTTAGTACTGCGCCTCGCTCCTACGCATTTAATCTCGACTCTATATAAGCGAAACGGAGGAAATTATAGATTAAAGAGGTAGAAGCTCAAACTGCTCGCATTAATAAAAGCGACTCTGATAGGGATAAGGATAGTACTCGGCGACTGGATCTCGCGACTATAAAGGCTAACATCTTAACCCTCTTTAAGTCGTCCCCTTCGTGCCTATAAATGAAGTACCTAGAGCGCTTCGCCAGCTGCCGTCTCTAAAGAAGTAAAACCCTAGTAGGATATACGCGGGCTTCTCGTCTCCTCGAAATGGTGGCGGCGTTCGCTTGTCCCGAATATTTCGTCGCCTTAAAGGGCGCTGTCGCTTACTACCGTTTGCTAGCACCAGAAGAAGTTATCCAGGCACCACTTGACTTATCAAGTCACCTATACACGTTAGGCGTTTAAATAGAACGTCTTAGACTTATTAATATCATCCTTTAACGCTTCGTACGCGCTTATTTTACCTCACTAATCGATGAAGGAGCGCACCTTTTCTAAGACCGAGCTGAGCAGGTGTTCTAGAACAGCTGCGCAGTAACCAAGTCTGTCAAAGCTATAGTGGTCAAGATATATCTAAAAATGAAAGGATAGGACTCGTCCACTGATCCTGCCGAAAGATCCGCATTTTAGGATATTCAACGTAATTTAAGGAGGTAGAGATAGGAGGGGGCTATCTGGTCTTTAATCTAAAATCGATTCTCCTCTATTACTCTCCTCGCTCTGGTGCCGCATTATATTCGAATACTCCCTGCTTCTTAGAGCATTTCGGGATCTTCGTAAGTGTCGATCATGAGGTTTAATTGGTATCGACTGATCTGCAGTAGCTTCTAAACCGAAATTCTAAGTGACGCTCGGGCTCTCTTTATTAATACTCTCGCTGAGCTTCGCCTACACCTTTAGAGCTATATACCTAAACTGGCACACCTCTTTACTATACTTTCTAACCCGACCAAGCTAAAAACCCGCCAATTTAAGATAGAGCTGGCCCCCGATAATAAAATTCGGAATGCCGCTCCGTGTTTAATACTACTTATAAATGCTTTCGACTACGTGGACGAAGGAAAGAATAATCTACTCTCTAAGTTAGTAAGATAATCAACTCTCTATTAATAGCATTCTACTCTTAGTATAGCTAGATTCCCTATATTTAAAGAGAAAGATTAATGCGGCTAGGCTTCCCGTTAGCGATTTATAAGAGCTAAAGCACTTAATCCTAGAGAAGGATTTTACGACTAAGATTCAGATATTCTAAGAGTAAGCGCTCCTCGAGTCATTTGGGATAAAGCCCCTGCCACGTTAAAGAAATCGCATCCGAATTTAACTCCCTTCCAGATATAGCTCTTGGCTCCGGCTGAAAAAGCCCTATCGCTCCTCCTGTTTAAATATATATCATTAAGTTGTTTACTTAAATTAGTATAACAAATCACGGAGATCTCCTCATTTTTAAGATTTCCGAATTAGTGTCTAAAGTTGATATATCTAGTACGGTGGAAACGTAGGCATGGCTATAGACTTGTCTAAGTTCAGGAAGGTATTCTAGGATATACCTGAATGTCGAACTATGCTTATACGCTACCTCTCGGGCGCTAATTTACTCGTATTACGAGGGGCGGTCGGCTTCTAGCTATCGGATAGGGAAAAGAGAGCATATCTGAGCTTGCTATAGGACGTGTTCGAGCACATAAAATGGAGTAAGGACACGGGAGGTATCACTATAATGGGACGAGGCCTTGACTTCCGCCGAGCTGAAGCACTTATGCGAGAATCTGCTATTATATACTAGAAAAAGGTGATCCCTTTTATAATTATAATTCGAGCGTCTTTTAATCGCGAGAACCTTGTCCCCTAGATTAAGCAGGCCTTATCGAGTATAATACGGTCTACTAAGATAAATATTACGGAAGCGGCTAGACGTCTAAACTCGTAGGATATAACGCCTATTACTACTATTAAAGGGCTCGCAGCTGGTATTAAGATCTCTATTCTAATTATAACTTCGGCGCGAGAGTCACCTTAAAACCAGCTAGGAACTATAACTATAGATAGAACTGCTGCTATATCTATCTTCCAGCCGGCGCTTAACGACGTTACTCGGATCGCGATTATAAAAGTGGAATCGGACTCTATTAGATACGAGACGGCGAATATCGCCGCCTATAAAGCTAAGGATACTTTCACTATATGCATGTTTAGGCCTTAGTTTATAACCAATACCTCACTTATATATAAGACGCCTTCAGAAGGACCGAGATACGATTAGCCTAATAGTCCTCAGGTATTTACGCGTATAATCGATATCTACTTACTTATAAAGCTAGGTTCGACGTATACCGCTTGGTAAAGGAGGAATTCACGTCAAGGATAGTAAGTATCTCGCCTGATAGCGCATCGTTTATAAGAAGAGCGCATTACTGGGGGTTTTTGCAATTTCCCTATAAAAAGATAGTAACGACGCCTAGGCTAGATAGCCGTTCAGGTAATTACTTAATTATACCTAACTTATAATTTCATTCCCCGTTACCTAATTATCCTCTCTTTATTTATTAGTTGATAATATCGCCGTCTCCTGTAGTCCTGCTGCTCCACCTCTTGTCACCCTGCTCTAGTTCCGGCGCCCTGCTCTAGTTCTGGCTCCCTGCTCCAATTCTGACACCTTGCTCCAATTCTGGCTTCCTGCTCCAATTCTGACACCTTGCTCCAACTCAGGCACCCTGCTCCGCTTCTAACACCCCTTCAATCCTGGTACCCCGCTTCGGTTCGGTACGGTGTATTGGAGCGGTTCGCTACCTGATGTTCCGCCTCTCCTAGGGGGTTCGTCCCAGGAGAATTCTTCTGGGACCAAGAGGCAGACACGATGAGCCGGTACTAGGTCAATGACAGTCAAGCCTTCTTAATGGTCCTGGGAGAATCGGCTCAGGACAGATCTCCTAGGACAAATGGCGGTGATACCAGAATACAAGATAGGGCGTCAGGGGCAGGACCAGGGTGTTAGAATTGGAGCGAGTTGCCAGAATTGGATGCTCGGATTCTCCTGGGTAATTTCTCTCGGGAATAATCGCCTGGGCCTTGGGCCAGCTCAAATGAGCTAATATTGGATCAGTTTGACTCAAAAGGCATTTAAAGCTCTTAGGCTCTTATTCCCACATTAGGAGGGAAACCCGAAAGCCTTACTACTCTAATCCTTTATCATATCAGTTTATTTCAATATAGAAGAGTACGCGAACGAAGGGAAACACTCTAATAGTAAGGTCTATCGGAAGATACGCAACTATTAGTCCTAAAAGCAGTCTAGTTTAGAAATGCGATGGTGGACTTGTCTCTCTCTATATAGAGCCAGAAATTTAAAACAACTACTCCGGTATAGGGAATTTACCCTTGCCTTTAATACTTTCTTAGAGATACCTACGCTCTTAACCGGGATGAGAATTAGTACCCTATATAAGATATTCGCGATAAGATGCGATAAGGTATACGTTCTATTACCGACCTTATAAATATACTTATTAATTACTAGGAAATCGTATATTATCTCCGTTATACCAAATAATTCTAGTCTAACCTACTTTAGTAAGACAAGAACGTGATAGCTAAGGTAGACCAAGCCACCGTGGAAGCGTTATAGTTCACCGCGCTATAGGTATTAACGCTAGATACCAAGATTCTACGTGGTAAACTGCTAGGGGGGGAAATCTTTTACCGTTTTAGCTAATAAGAACGTGAAGGGATCTGGATTAGGTTATAGTCCTTTAAGGGTCTGGTTCCTTCTCTATTCGAGTTCTTCAAGAACGTTAAATGCCTTGAGGCATAGGCCGACTATTTAAAATGGCTGGTATGTATAGGTCCTCGGGAAACTCTCGCTACGGCAATGAATAAGATTTATACTAGTATAAATCAGAGCGTAGACTCGGCTCTAGTACAGGAAAACGAGACCACGTTCAAGTCTATGCCAGCAAGCTCCGCTCGTTAAATAGACCTAGGATATCGACAATTATGCGCCTTCGCCATGCGCTATCACTATAAAGTCCCGAAAAAGCCCAGCGGGAAGGACCTTCTGGCAAAGCCAAGGGCCATATTAGACACCACGACATCGCGCGAGATGGCTGATCTTGCTAATTATTTGGGGTTTAAGTCGTCCGAGATCACCGCGTTAAAGCAATTCCTAACGTCAGTAGACCTAACGATAGTAAGAGGAAACGAAAGGCCTACGTTCGTAATAGATAGTCTAGGGGAACCTAGAAAAGACAGATGCGGAACGCCATATGTTCAAAATTATAAAGAGGACCGCAAGTTTTTATATATCACTCATTTACTTGACGATAGGGATGAATAATCCGAGGGTATCACGTCCTACTTCAGGCTTAGATCCACGTACCTGAAGTTCTATAGGATACCGGACGACTCTAACCCACAACACCATCTTACTATAGCGATAGGAGAATTATTATTCCCGGCTTTCCGTCTGACTTAATCGGTTAATTCGCCACGAGAAGATCCGACTCGAGGGGCTAAGCATATAGAGGTGGACGGGGAATAAATAGAAGACATAATGATGTAAGATGGAGAGGGAGAGGGAGAGGAATAAAGGCCTCCGTTCCAAGCAGAAGGTGCCCTTGCATAAGAAGCAACGATATAACGACAAAAACTCTTGTTCGACGCAGGCGAGCTTGAAAAAAAAGAATATGAATAAGAATAATATCGGCAGAAGCTTGCGGAGGACGCAAGTACCCTCGTGGAAGAGGAGTAAAGACTGGAACAAAAACGACAAAAGCTCTTGTCCGACGCAAGCACACTTAAAAAACAAGAGCAAGAGCAAGAACTTGAACTTCATCGACAGCAACTTATATCAAACGCAGGTACAATCGGAGAACAGGAGCAGGAGCAAGAATAGGGACGACAAAAGCTCTTGTGTCATACAAACGTATTTGAAAAGCAAGAACAAGAATAAGAACAGTACCGGTAGAAGCTTTTAAGGGATGCAAGCGCATTCTATAAACAAGATCAAGAATAAGAACAGTAACGACAGAGGCTTTTGTCCGACGTCAGCACGCTAGAAAACTAAGAGCAAGAGTGCCGGCAGAAGCTTACAGGCAACGCAGGCACACTCAGAGAACAAGAGCAAGAACAAGAACGACAACGATAAAAGCTCTTGTCCGATTTAAGCACGCTTGAAAAGCAAGAGCAAGAGCAAGAACAATATCGATAGAAGCTTGCAAAAGACGCAGTTGCACTTGGAGAACAACAGCAAGAACAAGAGCGAGAAAGACAAAAGCTTATCTCCGACGCAAGCGCGCTAAAAGAACGCGAGCGAGAGTAAGAACAGCTAAACCATAAGCTTACGGAGGACGCCGTTGCCCTTAGAGAACAAGAGCAAGCGCGAGAGGAACAACGCCAAACTCTTACGAGGGAAGAAAAAGAGCTATTGAATCTGAAACAAAGACAGGAGGAACAACGACAAACACTCGCGGCGGACGCAAGCGAGCTAAATATACAAGAGCAAAAGCAGGAGGAACGACGACACACTCTTGCGGCGGTCGCGGACGAGCTCGTGAACCAAGAGCAAAGGCAAAAAGAACAGCGACAGAAGCTTGCGGAGTACGCAATTGATCTCGGGAAACAAGAACTGAGGCAAAATAAACAACGAGAAAAGCTTACGGTAGACATCAGCGAGCTGCATAAGCAAGAGGAACGCTACAAAGGCTTGAAGAGGGATGAATTGAAGCAGAAACGAGAGCAAAAGAGCGTGGAGCCAGAGATATTGGGGAGTGAGCTAAATGAGTCAGGAACAATCCTGGATCGAGACGAGCGAGACATAGGTGATTTATAAAGACGAGGCCAAGAAGAACTGGCAGATCTTGAATTGCCATCTTCCTTAGAGCTCGAGTATGGAGCAATAGATGACGATCAAAATGTACCTGAAGTACAAGCAGAGGACTGTTCAATAGACGCAGTCCCAAAAGGTAGTACTCAAATGAGTGTTTCAACACTCAAAGGCGGTAATAGTCAGGCACAAGAGCACGGACCACGACAGGATAGAGCACAAGCGGAGGTCCAAGAGGAGAGGCTAACGGAGGAAGCCCATGAGCCTGAGGCCCAAGAGAGGGGCCAAGAGCAAGAGCGGAGGCACGAGCATCAAACGCAAGAGAACGAGCAAGAAGATAGAGCCCATGGGAATGGAGCGTACAAGGATGGAGCATATAAGGATGCAGCACATAATGATATGGTCCAAGGTGGTAGGCAAGCGGACGAAGCCCAAGAGGTTTTACAGGAGGATAAAGCACATGGGGAAGGGCACAATGGTGGTGTGAATGAGGATGATGTACGAGAATATCGACAGCGGAAGCGCCGAGTGATGACTAAAGAGAGCGACGATGGTGCAGCACTTCGAGCATAACAGGTACGGGACGGACGAAAACCTGTGGAAAGGGGCAAGTATCAACGGCTCAACAGATTTGGGTCATCAAATCATGAAATATACCCGGAAGATAACCCGTCAATGGATAGCACTAGAAAGGGAGATACCACTCCCATGCAGAGAAAAAAGACCCAGACGCCAAGCCGGCAACAAAGACAGCATTTGCAGGCACAGAAAAGGCCTACAAACGCAACGGCAGGAGCGAAAACGGAAAACCTAAACGGTTCAACGGAGTTAGCTTCTGATTTTACTTATGAAGCTCCACAGGTTCCATCTCCGGCTACATAATCTGTTATATCAAATGGATAGGGAATACATTTGCCAAGTGTGATTCATTTATTGTAAATGATTTGTGACCATGTCTTCGATCGCAATATATTTGCGGATTGAAGCCGAGTGCAGCATCTACGTGGCGTTAATCACAGAAGGAAACCCAGCACGGAAGATGGCGAGGGATTCATTGTATAGATCTCAAGTCGAAGGATTAAACGAGTGTGCCTTCCCGCCCCAAGCCAAATAAATCCAGGCCATTGCCTCACGGATGTCCCCAATTCTGCCACCCCTGTGTCCTGGGAACCACATGAATACGTGTATAAAGCAATTGCTCCACTTCAAGATACACTTCTAACCTTGTTTGTATTTACTCTTCCTTAGGTTCGTCTTTGTTCGAGTCATCCTTCCGTTCAGAATATAGCCGAAAGGCTTCGTACTGCTTGGTCTGTTCGTTATAATAGACGTGGACTGTTTGACCTGACTTTTCTGCGATCTGCCGAGCGGTTTTCATTCGTAGGGTAATATGCGGTCTATTGTCAGAATGACTAGTATGTCTCGGATTCCTGACGATCGACTTAGCGACAATCATGAGACGAGATAGGTATATTTACTTGATCAACACATCCGTGAAATGCTCGCAGTCGGGCGTGTTCCATACAGCCAGCGTGAGGCTCTGGATCATTTGGCGTTTCGCTGGATTTTTGATTCGCTGCAGGAACCTGACTGCAGGGACGCGCCCTGGCATTGTCCTATTATTACTAGAAATTGCCCAAGCAAACCATGCGTGACTCTGCCTGGGGTTGATTTCCAGATCAGAGTAAGGAAATCAATGTTGACGACCCTATCAGGCGTGTTTAGTCTCGGAATATGCCGCTGACGGCTGGCGCCTAATACACTTAGACCAAGCATTTCGCAGTTAGCGCTCTCGGTACACGGGTTATCTATTATCCGATACAATCAATCGACTTAGGGAATGCCATTCTAAGTCTTCATTCTCTAACGATACAACTATGAGTTCATCCATACTTTTTCAGGTGCAGATTGTATGTCGTATTTTTCCCTTTTCAAGTGGCGCGTGCTGCCATCAACACGATCACTATACTCGAGACCGACTCTGAGATCCACCTGGATTCGAAAGCAGATGACTTCTAATTCATACCCAAAAGAGTCGGTGGCAAAGTGGACTGGAGCTCTCTACTGCGAAGTGGATGCCGAACCATTGGAGCGGTATCGGAAAGGGGGATACCATCCAACACATCTGGGAGATACATTCAAAGACGGGAGATACAAGACTATACATAAATTGGGCTGGGGTGGTTACGCAACTGTTTGGCTTGCAAGAGACCTATTGTGAGCATATGCAGGCGCTATTCAAATACGTAAGGTTTCGCAGAACAGCTTAAGCTGATCACAAAATAGGCTATCCCGCCACGTCGCTATTAAGATATCAGTTTCCGAACTATGGCATGATAACCACGAGGTCCAAATCCTCGAGCACTTATCGTATGGACCGGCCAGCCATCCCGGAAAGAAGCATATCATACAGATGTTGGACCATTTTGAACACGAAGGCCCCAATGGTACCCACCAGTGCCTCGTTCTTGAGCCACTTGGGCCAAATGTTCTGTCCGAAGCCGAGTTATATTCGAGTAATAGATTGCCTGGCAAAATAGCTTGGGAGGCTTCAAGGCAGACTATACAAGCAATTGCTTATATCCATGATAACGGTATCGCACACGGGGGTGAGTTGTAATTGAGCTCTTATTAAAGGCCTTTTACTTGCCTTTTGGATGCTAATTAGCGCGCACCCTTAGATCTGCATCCAGGTAATATTCTCTTCGCGAACACAACGACGTCATATCAATCCGACATAGATCTCCTACGTACTCTAGGCAAGCCCAAAATCAGTGATGTGGTAGCCTTATCCGGGTATCCTTTGACCGCGCAAGTCCCCAAATACCTCGTCCTCCCAACATCATCTCCCTCCGTGGTACGAGATTTCCCGAGCTGTCAGGTGAAGCTTGTCGACTTCGGGGAAGCATTTCTGCTTGGACAACAACGCCAAATTCGCTGCCCTCTGGTCTTTCGAGCCCCTGAAGCTGTCTTAACTTCTCATTGGGACCTGCGAGCAGACATATGGAGCTTAGGCTGTACAGTATCACGCCTTTTATATATCATTTTACGATTTCTACTAATCAATGGTAAAGATATTCGAGCTGATCGTGGGATACCCTCCTTTCGATAACTTCATGCCGAAAAAAGACGATCTCATACGAGAATGGGTTTCAATGTTTGGAGATTTACCAGAAGAATGGAGAGAAGACCTTCCTCCCACGAGAGCTACTGGTACGTGAATTTCGACTTCTGGTTTTATGATTCTTTGGCATAGGCTTGCTGTGGAGTCATCAACGTCAGTCTGTCTTTCTTTCGAGTTTGCAGCACAAAACGAGATGTCTAATTCCGACTTTTAGAGGTCCTCGAGTCCGAGCGAGTTACTCTATGTGATTGGCTGCATGAGACATACTTTGACGACGGCAAAAGACAATATTTCTCTAAAGCAGATATCGATGCTCTCGGTGCGCTCTTAAAATCGGTAATGCAATATCGCCCTTCGGACCGTCCACGAGCGTCTGATTTGCTCAATCATATTTGGTTCCAACGCAATCCCTTTGCTACATAAAAGGGCTACAACAGCTGTTTCCCGAATTCGAGGATCCTCAGACAGCTTATGGATTGTATTACGGCCGAAGCTGAGCAGGCGAGCGTGAGTTCCATGAAAAGGTGGACTATCGGAGAGGGTATTTTCGCTAAGTGGAATTTGGGTGACCTTGTCCATCGGTGTATGCTGGAGGAGGCTCGTAGACCATGTGCTCTATTGCAAGGCAGTAAGCCATGGCAATCCAGTGATACCCAGTAGGTTTTAATTCTTTAACAAATCTGACGGCATTAAGCCGGTAGGATGGACTGTCGTGGTCGTAAGTCACGAATAGAAGATCTAGCGGCATGGCGTTTGATAAGTCGATGATATTTTTAATGATCTCGGAGCGACAGTGTTCGCGGCGCGATATCTTCTCCCGCAACGCAGCCAATCGAAGACAACCTTCACTCGAACCAGCATCCAGAGGGAAAGGCACTCGATTAGGAGAAAAGGTGATCTCTGACATAATTTCGGTTTGTCTCCCTATATACGCAGCGCGGCTGTCACATATCTAGGCGAAATCTGACGTGGTGATGGAGTAAAGGACGAAGACTTCCAGAACGGTGCGAATATATGAGAACTCATCCTCGTTTTCGGCAACGCAAATCTTCGTCGTAAGGAGCGTTATGGTAGAAGCGAAGGTCTCCCGACCGGAGATAGAAAGGTCTTGTAATATGCTTTATAGCTGATTAATATTCTTGTCTTGCTGGTGCAGTAATATTACAGATGATGGATCGGTTAAGATGGAGCGCCATTTGTCCACGCTTTTGTCTTTACGCAGGAGAGAACGCCAAATCTGCCGGACTGCAGACATGGTCCGGGCTGTCTTATATGATTCAAATGTAAGAGTGCTCTTATACTTGAAGGTTGGTCGGTATATGACTAATTCTAGCACTCTCCGCACAGTGACCTTTCGCTGATTTTATCCTGTGTATTGATCCCCGTATAAGAACCCCAAATTTCTGAGGGGGTCACTTCTGAACCACTCCTAGAAGAGCCACTTTTGGAGTACTGCCGAGAGTCGTGCGTATATCATTGATCTTGAAGTTGCCTTGGCAGATGTTTTGATGAAAAACGCCAGAACTCGATGCTCTGTAGTATTGCTTTCGCTTTGTATATGCCCTAATAATCTTCTCTCACTCTCCCTTTCTCAAGTCCTTAAACATTGTAATAGATTGCCACCTCCACCTCTACTGCCCCTCCTTTGTGCAATAATCTATAAATTTCACAGAACTGGTTAAGATGTACTATCGGGGTACCTCAGGACAAATAATAAGATGTGAACTGATTCCATTGCCATAGACGTGTGCGTAGACAAGAATGATCTCTAACCATACAACCCTATACCTCAGCCGTCAAAAATTCCCAACCCGAACCCCTATGCCCATACCGTGACAAACAAATCACCGATTAAGAACCCAGTCCAACCGAATGCTAATTTGACTTATGGAAGGATCTCTCTGAAGTGTATGGAGGAGCGCTTCCATTTGCTTGGGGAGCCACGAGAGAAATTGATTCACTACTTCCCCGAGTAGCCACATCCGTGGGAGCGACATCAAGTGGCGATGGTTGAGACGGCTTATCGGAAAGTATGTCGTAATCGTCAAAAAGGTGTCGGAATTTACGGTGCAGCCATCTGCTTAGCGGACTTTTGAAAGGCTGGGGAGGGCTTCCGTTGTAAGGCCTTGGTCGAAAAATGATAATAAGGCACATGTCTCAGCTTCACCATTATCTCAATCGAAAATTGACACCATTGCTATTATGAGGGGGACTTGCTAAAATATATACCGAAGCTTCCAGTCCTCATGTACTAGTCATGGGTGCTGCCAGTTCTGGATGCCGCCATTTCTGGATGTCGCTAGTTGTGGATGTTGCCAATTCCGGATGCCTCCAGCTGTAGATGTCTGGATGCCGCCAATTCTGGATGCCGCCAGTTGTGGATGCCGCCATCTACTTCACCTTCTAATAATGCAGCCAATCCCGAAGTGCTTGACAAGAGTCCTTGATTATTCTATAGCAAACGATCCTAAAGACGTTGCACGAGGTTATCGACTTCCTTACTAGAAAGCGCAATAGTATTCAGTAAGCATGGCGATAGTAAAGAGTGAACGGCTTCTTCGAGAAAAGCTTCGCAAGCGAAGAATAAATCTGTTTAAGAAGGCGAACGAGTTAGCGCGGATGACTAACTCGAAAACATACGTAGTCGTTCAGCACGACGACAAATATTATATATTTAATTCAACAGAAGAATCGAACTGGCTACCTCCCGAAAGAGAAATTGTGAGTACGCCTGATTTACTACGGTCAGACCACTACTAAGGATGACAGGGGATACACGACTACAAGTATTACAGACGTCCTACAGATTTTTATAGTCTTAAACCACCGGAAACTTAGAGGATACGAAAAGCTAATCGGCCTGATAAAGGGCAAGTCGGCTTTAGGTTTCTTAATAAGACGGAACATAATGGAGATCGCGCCCTTGCTAGCAGACATACCTTGACTGCAGCCCAGAACAAGTCATTACTGCGAGGAGGATTAGAAGGCATGAAATTTCCGATGATGATATGGCTGGGCTATATGATAGGCTTGCAACGGGGACTTTGAAAAATGTCTGGGCGTGGACGGTAAATATCTATCTCGTGTAGCCCAAACAAGACGTATCTGCAAGAGCCAGATATACTTTGGAAAAGCGTACACTACCCTCGTGTTGCATGATTTGCTAGCTTACATAGCTGATCCGCGACCTCTTTCAAGAACTCATCTTTAGTCCATCGCATCAGACGCTCCACGTCCATAAGAAAGTCCTCAAGCCCGCCTTGAAGAGACCCATAGCACGTCCTAAATATGTTCATATAGTGGCTGCGCACATTGTCCTCCGACAGAGCATAATGTACCCAGAATTCGATCTGGGGCCCTTCTGTACATATTGAAAAGGCAAGATGTGTCTTTCTGCCTCTGAGATTGGGAAAGACGCCTTCGAAAAGATCAGTGAGCTGTTGTCGGAGATTGATCATACAGCCTCCAGATACAGCAGCTTGGTTCTGTGCTTCGAATACAGTCTTTCCAGTAGCGTATGCTTTACCTTCAATCACTAAAATTGGAAACCGGACATTCAAGAAGTTCTGCGTAGGATCGGAGTAAAGCTTCCGTTCGCGTTGTAAACCTTTCAGGAAATCGTCGGCCTTGAATTTGCTGAGCCCACGCTTTATTAGTGCGTTAGATATCGTGGAGTGACGAAGACCAATTGTAAAATCTGGACGAGGAGTTTTGACGGCATCCTGTTTAAATTGGGATAAAGTTGTAGGGGGCGGTATAGTCGACTGTGATGTATCCGGAGAAGGGAAGGATCGCTCCCCCTGTTGTCGCTTATTAGGACGGTCAACGACACCGTCAGCCTCGTTGGATTTACCTAGAGCATCCCAGTTCCAAACTTCTTGTTGAACATCGGGCTTGAGGCTTGGGTCCCAGTCTAGGTTAAGATTAGCGCGCAACGACATACATAGTGAAGTCAAAGGGAGTACAATACCTGCTTTCCTCGGAAAGTCGAAACTCTCGTCCTTGTGCATCATACGGAGAGCCTCATAGATTAGTTCTACCAGATCATCCTCTCTGTGAGCCCCTCGAAGGTTATTAATGAAACTTTGAGATATCTTCTTTGCTATGCCAGAGATTTCTTTCCTCCTCTTCTCGGGGATCTCACGCTCGAAGATAACATCCATCTGGGCTTGGATATCCATTGGAGGAGGTTCAGGGCGAACGTATATTCTGGCCTGGTCGAGAATGTGATAGCGGTAAAAGCTGTTCGAAACAGATGATTTCTGCGAGCGCAGCGATGCCGTGTCCTGGTTTAGGTCCGAAAAGCTTGCTTGCCGCGACGGAGCTCTCTTCCGCACTCGGTCCAAGACTGTAACACTAGGATCCATCTTGTCGGACGTCTCCCTTTCAAGCGTTTCCAAATCTCTTTCAAGCTTCTTTAAATTCTCTTCGGAGAGTTGGGATTCTGGCACGGATCCTCGGCGTCGCTTATATGAGTAGTTGTCTTCAGAATCGTATGATCGCTTCTTTCCCTTAGTCTGCCAGACACCGACTAGATCTTGAGAGGCCGCAGTGGGGACTAATACTGATGGTGGATCTTTCTGTAATCGCTTTTGCGAATGCTCGTCTTCGGCAGCGTGTTTTCGCTTCTGCGTTTTCCGCGGGCGGTCGATCAGCTGTTGGGGGGGTTTAAAAGGCTTTTGGAATGCCGCGAACGGAGTGGATTTGGCAGCTGCTGTAGTGGAAGAGCGTAATCGTCGCGGACTGGCGTTTTTTGGGGGAGAAGTAGGCTTGCGGTCTTTCCGCATACCCATAGAATTGTTCTCTTAAAGCTGTCAGTGTGGGCGGCTAGGGAAAAGAAGAGGGAAATCCAACCTTTCGCGCGTTCTCCCTGGGTCGCAAGATTGTGTCGGGGGGACATATCGAGTGGAAGAGAGGACGACGAAGCAGGTCGAGTTTATATTAGCGCCGAGGCCAGTGCTGGAGAAACGAAATGTCGAGATACGAGGGCGCTCCACTTACTCGCCTGGGGGGCGGAGTGGCTTGGCGCTGGATGACTAAGTCGGCGACGGCTCTCTCATTGGGTGTGAATGCCGGGTTGTCTGCTTGGTCTGTTTCAGAGCAGTCAGCAGTTGCCCATACTAGAATCCTTTGTATGTCACCTCTTTGCCCACCCTTGCAGGGCTTGCGACAGTAACCTAATTTGTTCCATGAGTCATCGGGTCATCCGCCGCCGCCTGAAACACATGGTTCTACTCCGTACTTTTAGATTAGAAACCACTACAACAATAACTTGCTTTGTCTAGCTGGACGAGGCCGGGCATTACGTTCATTCTATCCAGTCTTAACCCATCCAGAATAACATTACACTACACGTTCGCGTTTCCCTCTCGCCCTCGACGCTGTGACGCCGTGTTTAGAATCGTTCCCGACTCCATCGCTTAGCTCGGCCCTTGTGAGCTGGCTTCGAAGTCAGCCTTCCTCCTCCTTGTGTATCCCAGTCATCTCTTCAATGACGTCCACACACTGATGTGACCTACTACTGCCACCCCGCTTATCGCGGTACTCTGACACCGGTCAAGTGATTTCCCTCCCTTTTTTGACTGGAACAAGAACGCCGCATCGGCTTTCTACCACTGACAAACCTTCAACATCTAACGAGATCTACCGCCCTCGCCTCCCAAACTCTGCTTCTAAATCTTCTGCCCGCCTTACCCCGTCTGCAGGTTGATGGTGGGCCCCACCCACAGTAGCCCCACACTGGGGACACCTGGCCGTCTCCATCGGCATGCCGCAATCGCCCACCGTGAACGGATGCCCATTGGCGCAGTAGTACCAGTGGTCCGTACCCTGAAAGCTCTGCGCCATGGCAGCGTACACAGCCGCCTCCTCCACTTTCGTCACTGGCGCGTAGAATGTCGAGTCGCGCAGCATTTTCTCCGCTGCGGACACTTCCTCCGACATGCCGGCTGTTTGACCCGGGTTGGTTTTGCAGATGGTGCGAGCGAGGTGGAGTTGGTCTCGGGCCCGGTCGACGAGCGCGATCGTGTCTGCGTCCGAGAGGCTGGCAGAGCGGCTGCGCTCAAGGGCGACGAAGCGGGCCCAGTACAGGAGACTCTCCACTTCGTGAGCCGGTTGTTGCCGGGATCGCGACTCTTGCATTAGGTTCTCGCAATCTTTTCGATTTGAGGCAAGGTTGAGACACACGTTCCTAAGATTTCCGCCTGAAGCCATGTCGCAGCCGTGAGTGACGAAATCGGAGAGTATGGCGTAGTCGCAACGGAGGAGTAGCACTGTTGCTAGGAGCCTGTTGTGGACTTGAAGAACGGAAGGCAAGTCAATGATTTCGGTGTTGACACCATGATGTTTACGCGCGTCTTGTACGAGATCATGAATGCGGCTAATAGGTTGTTCTGCTTTATCAACTTCCTTGAGGAATCTTTTAATGTCATTGCGGAGCCATGATATATCCTTGTATCTAGAATTTGCTTTGCAGGCCTTGAGAACTACCTTTATCTGCTGATCACGAGAACCGGTAAGCCCAATTTGCTCGAGGGAAAGCTTGTCAAGCGCGGAAGATAGCTCCGCTTGTCCAGGCAGCGGAGATTTGGGGGGTTGCTTTTCAGTGACGGATTCTCGAAGTTTGGCCTCTGCCTGCTCTATTCTGGAGGCTAAGGGAACAAACTGGGCGTTTGCCCAAACAATAAACTTCTTAGTCGCCTCGTCGATCCACGCTCGTCGAACTATGCGGCCATATCTATTGATATTGCGAAGAGGGCTGCGGCACATAGGACAGTTTTTCAGCTCCGAGGTCGAGAATGGAACCGACCTCGACTTCAATCCGATAATCGAGTTCTCACCATTGGTGTCATCAGAGATGATGTAGTATTTTGCGATCTCCATGTGGCCATCCATGCTTTCTATGGTGAGGATGTGACCACAAGATGGTATGATACAAGGGCTTTCGTCTGGATCAATCTCGGCGTAGGTGGATCCCATGATGTAATCAACCATCGTATCCTTCACCGACTTATCGGCGCACTTCTGACAGTATCGGGCCTCTGGACATATTTCTCCGCAGACAGCGCTCCTTCTCCTCCTCCTTTGCTTCTTTGAGCATTTGTATCCTCCATTCCTTGCTGAGAGCCGCAGCACGATTGTAATTCTCAGGATCCGTGCCACCCTCTCCATCGATACCCAGCGTATCCCTTATCGTAGTAAGCACTTCGGCGACTTCGTTCCATTCTCTGCTCTCTTGCATAGCAAATCGCACTTCCTCATCCGTGAACGAAATTGGACAGGCACGTTCTCCAACAAGATCGTCCCATTTAGAGTGGACTCCGATCAGGGCTGCTCGAAGGTTAACTAAATCACCATCTCAAGGCATGCCAGCTTGCTTGATCAGATACTGCCGCATGTCAAGGTATGGTAGCCGAAGCGCCTCCATGTGACGTTTACACTTCAGTCCCGTAGCCGCTGTGTGATAAAGGTTTGCTTGTTTATGCTTCAAGTCCATTAAAGCTTCTTGCTGTTCTCCGGGACTTATCTCCTTAAAATTATCGCTGAGTTTCGGCTTCTCTAACGTCTGTAGACGCCCTGAGTTGTGGTTATAAAAAACAGGAAATCCTGATTAAAGAAAGAACGGAAGTATTGAAGTACCTTACTATTCAATAATACCAAGTATGTCTGTTGATTGTGGACGTAAGAAGATGTTACTTTGGTGGAGATCAGGATATAAAGATAAAGGTATAGTACTTAAAGACGAGCTCTAATTAGATAGATTAATTAATTAATTAATTAATTAATAGATAATTTAATAAAAAGTATACGATTACTATAGCGAGGGCGCTACCTTTTCTTTCATTTTATAGGTATATTATTACAGGTGAACCCTAGGTTACGTAATACGGGCTTAGCGCTACGTATATAGCATTCTTCTATACCTACTTACTTCTTCTTCTAACATTATCATTATTTATATATAAACTAACTATTATATTACTGTATTAGTTCCTTTCGTGACATTTTTACTAGCGATATTGATAGTAATACCTTTAGGGCCGATAATATCGTTACCGACGAGTATATTAGCTCGTAGGTGTGAGGGTCTCAACCAAGATGGACAAATGATTAGACCAGGCTAGGTTACTAGGAGAATACTATGTAGGAGCAACAAAGGAATCGGGGGAAACCCTAGCTAAATGGACGTGGCACTTGGCGTTTCCCCAGCAACGTCGTTACGCACGGATCTCTCCCATGTTCAATGAACCTTCTATGCGTACGGAGCTCCAATCGTTCCATGAGCCTTCAATGTTCATTGAACCTTTGGTCGAAACGAAAACGTAGGTGCACAGCACCAAATCCTTTCTACGGGTCTTGACCCGTCACAGTAGGCCGTCGATAATATAGAGCTCTCTACGGAAAGCTATAGACACCTATCTACTATCTTTCTAACTATAGCTAGGTGTTACGAAAGGAACTAATATAGTAATATAATGGTTAGTTTGTATATAAATAATGATGATATTAGAAGAAGAAGTAAGTAGGTATAAAAGAATACTATATATGTAGCGCTAAGCCCGCAGCGCTAAGCCCGTATTACGTGACCGAGGGTTCACCTATAATAATATATCTACAAAATAAAAGAAAAGGTAGCGCCCTCGCTATAGTAATCGTATACTTTTTATTAAATTATCTATTAATTAATTTAACCTTTCCTTGGCATTGCGGCTAAGATGGCGAAGCACTCCCTAAAGTAGGAAAGACTGGGCATTTAATCAACTGGTGGCTTGAAGGTTCCTTAGTGGGATCCGATACTTCCTATTTAAGCTTTGCGGGGATTCTCAAGGCCTCGAATTAGGTGCAGGATCTTGAGTCGAGATGACGTTTTAGGACAGAGTCCCCAAATCATGGCGGCTCCAAAACTTGAATCTGAACGTTTGAGGGAGCTTAAGTATCCCCCACCGACGTCTCTTTTGATCCCGCTTCCAATCGCCTTAGGTCATCTTCTTCGAATTATCCCACAATGCACCTCCAATTCCAAACATGAAATTCCACGGCAGCATCGCTGGTCTTCTGGCCCTGGCTACTTCGACCTCCGCAACATACGAATGCCCCGTCTCTCTGTCCTCGACCGACGCTGCAGCGATCAGCTTTGGTCTGTCGCTGCAAAAGCTCCTTTCGAGCTATTACGATTCTGTTCCCGTCAATGCTAGCTTCTATTCCACGTTGCCCGCGCATACAATTCCCATGACTGACTATCTCGCCAACACGATGGGACTTGCTGTGCAAGCTAAGCTTGGCGTCGATGGCTTGATGCACGTTGCATCCGCCGCTGGGGCGTCCGTTCCAGATTGTCAATACAGCTATCCGCCAGTGACAGATGCGAAAAGCCATCTGATGAATGCATACGTCCTTGAAGCAACAATGTGCGGAGCTTTTATTGGCCTGGCGGACTATGTGCAGAGTCCTCAAGCGGCATTCTTGATGGCCAGACTGGCCGCGGAGCATGGTCAGACCTTTTAATCCCCAGTAGTCGACCTCAACTGACTCGGTGACGCAGGTATCCACGCATCCTACATCGGATCCCATGGGAAGCTTGTCGTCTTCCCCTCTAACAGTTCCATGCTCACTCCCGCCTTCACGCCCGAGATGGTCAGCATGACCGGAATGGGCGTCGGCACTCTCGGCGCATATCTGAACAACTGCGTTGCGCCTCCCGCAGCGCCATGTGGAGGCAATGTGACGATTGGGCCTTTGTGGGCTATGTTGGATGGCGAGGGGAGTATGAATGTTCCGGCCAATAGCACGACGATGGCGGGACCTTCGGGGTCAGCATATGGGATGTCGCCGTCAAGCAGTCCTATGGCATTCACCGGCGCTGCGGCTGGCCGTCCTGAGCGTTGGTCGCTAGCTGCTGGTCTCGTTGGCGTTGTGGCGGTGTTGCTAGTTTGATTGATCGGCGTCTCTGACCGACGTTCTTTTAGTCTTGATACATATTGCAGATTGTCTTTTCCACGGCTATTGTATGACGCGTAAAAGTTAATTTGAGATATAATGAATGCAGATGGCGATAATTTTAATGAGAGCGACGTCACAACGCAGGATGCCCATAGTTCATGGGGCTGACAAGCGCGACGATAAGAGATTTCGCATTGGTTCATCTGATTTGTTAGGTATACTAGAGTTACTCGTATGTACAAAGATTCAAGAAGCGAGAATGGCAGGTTGTTCAGTGCTCAGACTTGAGACAAACCGAGGCCTTGCGGGTTAGATCGCTGGCTGACTAATGCGTCGGTAGAACAAACGACCTTTTCAATCCGTGTACGTCATGTCTTGGCTGAAAATTCAACTTCCAGAAATGTCATCCACTTGTGATTCCAGATGCCCGCACGTACAATTGTTTGCACCTTTCTCACCCCTCGATGCATCCTACCGTTTCCCAGAAACGAGAGTTGAGAGGTAGAGCTCTACTGTCAGCTCAATAACACGGGCTTAGCTTAAACATGTCTCCTCCTGCTCCCGAGATTCTGGAGTTCAAGATCAGCAATTTCAACAGGGTTGCTGCAATCATTGGAGGTTTCTTGTCGATATTCGGTCTTGTGTCATATCTCTTGAAAGAGAAACTTTACCTCGGGGAAGCTCGTGAGTTGCTCTGCCAGGTTGTGTGGGTGCATGGGACTTTGCAGTCTTACGGGAGCCCCGCACAATTCTAGCTGCACGGCTGATTACTTCCACCAGTCGTATCCTTGATTGCTGGCATCATTTTCTCCCCACATGCTACGAATCTACTAAGGCCGCTCGAGTACGCTCACGGCGATGAAGAGACCCTTGAATCTGTTACTCTCTATTTTACTCGCCTTGTCCTCGGTGTCCAGCTGGTCCTCGCTGGTATACAACTCCCCAGCCGGTATCTGGTGAAAGAATGGAAGAGTCTCGTGTACCTTTTGGGACCGGGTATGTGCGCTATGGGGATGACCACAGCTCTACTGATCTGGGCTCTCGTCCCCAACATACCCTTCATCTACGCTCTTGCGGTGGCAGCCTGCGTTACCCCAACGGATCCTGTCCTCTCTGCCTCCATTGTGAAAGGCAAGTTCGCGGACCAGAACATTCCAAAAAAGCTACAAAAAATCATAGTCGCGGAGTCAGGAACGAATGATGGTCTAGGGTACCCGTTTCTGTTCCTTCCGCTATACTTGATTCAATACACCCATGACGGCGGATTAGGGCAGTCGGGCGGCGCGGGCAAAGCAATGGGATATTGGTTCGGTATTACCTGGGGCTACGAAATAGTCATGAGCGTGCTTTATGGAGCTCTTGTTGGATATATATACAGGGTTGCCTTGCGCTGGGCGGAGGATCATAAATATGTCGATCGGGAGAGTTTCTTGGTCTTTGCAATTACTATTGCGGTATGTTATCCTTGATTGTGCAACGCTCAATGAAGTGACATGCTAATAATCATTGGCAGCTTTTCATCGTGGGGACTCTTGGCATGCTAGGAAGCGACGATGTCCTTGCGTGCTTTATCGCTGGCAATGTCTTCACTTGGGAGTAAGTCTCCCCCAACGACCTTTGTTACGCTGAAATGAGCTGACAAACCGAAAGCGATTGGTTCCGCGTCCAGACACAAGATGACTCCTTCCAGCCCACTATCGACATGCTCCTTAATGTATCCATCTTCGCCTGGTACGGTGCTATATGTCCTTGGTATAGCTTCGCCCACAACACTGTCATTCCCATCTACCGGCTCATCTTTATTGGCATCCTCGTCCTTATTTTCCGCCGCCTTCCCGTCGTCCTCGCCATGCATAAACGCATCCACCAGATCGAAGAATGGCAACAAGCCTTCTTCGTCGGCTTCTTCGGCCCTATGGGAGTTTCGGCAATCTTTTATCTTTATACGAGTCGCGAGTTTTTACGCCAAATTCATTACCTAGATCATGAGCGCGCTGATGCAGAGCGTCTCGCGGAAATTTTCAATATCGTCGTCTGGTTCATGGTTGTCTGCTCAATCGTACGCTAGTCCCGTTCTCACCCCTTAAATGCTTGTTGACCTCGGTGTCCGTTTAGACTGTCCATGGGCTCTCCATCCCCCTCGGAAAGCTCGGATTCTACCTCCCGCGCACGATATCTCGCGCCACAACTAGCGATGTTGACGAGCCCGCCCCGTTTCACATTCGTGAACACATCGCGGACGAAGAGCGCACGATTGAAGCCGGGCTCCGGCACCACCGGCAGGGCAGCCATCCCGAAGGGGGAAAAAGTGATACCGGACCCAGTAGATTTGCGGGTTTTCCTATTCCACGGATACTGTCACGTTTTGGCGGCGCTGTCAAGAGGGATATCGAGGTCGATGGCACGAGGCATGGGGAGCCAGATGAATCTCCGCAGGGGCAAGTGAAGGGAAAAGCTGCGGAAGAGGATTCGGGAGAGGGTAGTCGTGGCGTTACGCCGAATGAAACCAGCAACCCGGTTTCCAAGGAGGCAGATCCGCCCGGTGCTATACAAAGGCGGGGTGACTCGATCAATCCTACAAATCCTACATCGGCGAAAACACCGACCAGAGATATTCGGTTCGGCGATGAGATGTCGGGTTGAGGGAAGAAAGGACCCGGGACAGGGGGCTGGATCTTGTTATAAAATCAAAATCTGAAGCCGTCGCTTAAAAGTTTGCGTGACTGGCCCGGTCACTTAAGATTCTGACCGCGATCCATCTCACGCTTGAGCGGGGAACGATTCCTCGAATTAGAGCCTTACGGGTACTCGAGTGTGCGAAAAGCGTACATATTGTAAGCAGCTACCGCTATTTGTGAAAAAGATCAACATCTCCAGGACTTCGAGCTTTTCTTAGATATGTGTTGGACCAGCGCTTTTGCGGAACGTCCCAGCCTGTGTTTTCGGATGAGTGAGACGAGTGACACTTTGCAGCTTTGGCAGGGTACGAGTGATGAAGACCAGACTCGCAATGTTTATAGGGTCGACGGTTGCTGATTTTCTAGGTAGTAGGTCAATGGAATGTAATAAACAAGTGGAGGGGAAAGGGCTCGGAGTCGGCTGAGTGGGACTAATGTCCTACGAGCTACAGAAGCTTCAACTTTCAGCATCGAGTCCTGTAGCATCGATGCGGGCCCTTCGGCCCATTATGCTCACCGCCAGAGAGCTGTCCTTGAGAAATTTCCCTAGCTCAAAGTCGAATGTATTGTCTGTGGACAATCCGTTCATCCTTATTCCACAGTGCGTTTAGTATGCATTGATGTATATTGCAAGCTATGCCTTAAGTCCTTCTTCCTACGTGTTACTAAGGACGAAAGCCTTTTCCTATCAAAATGTTACCGCTAACTAATTGATATTTCGACCATCGAAGCAGACTTCTTAGTCGAAGATTTGACCGTCTATCGAAGTGCTGAGTAAGAGTTTACCAGTACGGAGAGAGTTTACTGCGCTGATCTAGAGTGCGCTATGTTTATTCCTATACCGCAGCGAACCCCGGATTGTGCTTCCTGTGAGGTCTGTAGAGGTGAAACTTGTATGCACTGCAGAGCGCTAGCACATGATAGGGACTGCCCAGCAGATAAGGTAAGGCAGGGCCTCATTAATTTTGCGGATGAGCAAGACTGGAAACCCTGTTTTGGGTGCGGTGAAATGGTGTTTCGGTATGAGGGCTGTGACCACATGAAGTGAGTGATACCTACTGCTACCAGTCGTGTAAGTAAAACTGACCCAAATTGTAGTTGTAGATGCAGCGCCGAGTTCTGCTACAGATGTGGTGTAAAGTGGAAGGAATGCCTATGTGGCGACTGGGTGCAGCGTATGAGAAACCGTCTACTGCTGTTCTCCGCCGTTTCATTAGATGTAAAACATCGTATTCCTCAAGTTAGGATGAATCAGCACGTCTTCCGTCCTTGCCTCTGGATGTCCTCCATCGCCTTAATACACTTTGCGCCGGAGTTCCTTAGGGCGTAATAGCATCAAAAAGCCCACTGAGATAGCCTCTGGCCCTTTCACACACAATATCTGCATAGTAAGCAGGCGGGCAGATGCTAACAGCTTTGGTTGCGCGACCGAAAAGATCGCACACGCTGTGTGTCAGATCTTCGAGCACGTCAGCGACGTTCTCGAAGGGAGGTGGAACTCTACGCCTGGCAAAGATTTCGTCGAGCACGATGTAGTAGTGGGCGGGCCGGGCGGTGCCTCGGAGCGCGGTGTGGGACTGCAGGAAGAAGTCCCAGTTGCGGGCCTCGGTGGGCCTTGAATCGGACCTCTTTGGGTATGAGTAATGAGGAGCGACTTGTCGATCAAGTTTCTATAGGCCATATGGATAGATATGCAAGTCATCGTCGGATTTCGGTATCGGACTTCGAGCTTAGTGGGTCGCTAAAGGATTCAAGACACCATCTTAGAAATCTCGCGGGGTACAGGCAGCATACAATGCTTAATAGCAATTCGAGCTTACAGCATAGCTGTAGACGTAGCCTCCGAACCAACGATGTATGCACTTCTCAAGTTCGGCATTGGATATCACTCAAGGTCCGAACGTTAGTTCTACGGAGAAGCGGAGTCACGTCCGCATTGCGTCATCACCAAATCAAGTTCACATCAAATCCCATTGATTTGGGGTTTTTTGTTGTCTAATGCCCATCACCTCACCGTCATGTAGCTCTCCTTGTTATGGCCTCCTCCAACCCAACAGTCATAGCCTTCGATCTTTATGGCACCCTGCTCTCCACGGATTCTATTGCGAACGAACTTGCAAAACACTTTGGATCTGACAAAGCAGCCAGTCTTGCGGCACTATGGCGCCGTTACCAATTGGAATACACATGGCGTCTCAACAGCATGAGTATTGAGCCCTTTCAAACTACCTTTGCCCCTGTTCTTTCCTAGCCGTCTTCGCATTTTTTGCTCATCACGCCTGTTTCCATAGAGCAATATCAACCTTTCTCGACCATCAACCGCTCAGCCCTAACGCAGGCGCTCGCCGACTCTAGCCTTACCCTAGATGAAGCATCCATCGAGAATCTTATGCAATCCTACAATTCTCTATCTACCTTTCCAGATGCTGCCCCTGCCCTATCCGCCCTTGCGGAAGATCCTTCCATTAAAGCGGTCGTCTTCTCCAATGGCACGCATAACATGGCCAGCACCTCTGTACACAAATCGCCAGGTTTGAGCCCTCATTCTGCTCTGTTCAAGCACATTGTCCCGGTCGAAGAGGTCGCTTGCTTCAAGCCTCATCCGGCGACGTATCACCATCTGGCGGAGACGGTGGGGGTGGGCCACAGTGAAGAAGACATGGGAAGGATGTGGTTGGTTAGTGGGAATCCATTCGATATTGTCGGAGCTAGAGCGGTCGGTATGCTTGCCGCGTGGCTGGATAGGGGTGGTGCTGGATGGACTGATGCGATGGTCGAAGGGGAATCAGGAAGGCCTACGGTGATTGTGAAGGGGCTTGGGGAGGCAGTTGAGGCTGTGAAGAAGTATATGTACTGATAGTGAAGGGCCTGGTTCACCACTAACTATGACAGCTTTTTGTCTGCGGGAAGTTCGCGCATTCAGTATCGGTGTTACTAGAGGGGGTGGACGGTCATACGACGGAGACGGAGTTGGTAGCCCCGAGATGACATTTGATGCTTTCTCTGCAGGGCAGCCAGCGGGGCATTTGTAATTGGCGCGGCAAGGCCGTTATCGACTCGTCGTCTTACCCAATTGTATATCAAAGGTGTATACGGTCCAAGCCACCTTCTTTAACCCCCCATGGAATGATAAAATATGACGGAGATGGGTCCGACTGACATCATAGGGTATCAAAATACCTTACCGTATTTTAATTCGCATTTCAGGAATGCCTTTTACATCGAATTGTGTCACCTTCCATTGATGATTACTTCCACCGCCTATGTGCAGGCACCTGCCTCTTGTTCCATTACCAATCGATTTCGACAAATCAAACCCCCCGATTTTGGCATGAGTTCGCCTTCAGCTCGCGTGGCCTCGAGAGTCGGAGCTGTGATTGGAGACGAGTCCTTTTGCTTCGGCCCGCAGGGCGAGGTCAGGAAAAAGGACGTTGCATTTTCAGTTGAGGAGGGAGCGCGCGAAGGCGAGATTGCTTCCTGTACTACTTTCTTAATGGCGATTCTTTGCGGCATGTGGGGTTGAAGGGGTGAGATACCAGATCCTGCGCCTGTGATGATGGCAGTCTTCCCTGCCAACGAAACTGCCATACGCGCAAGAGGAGTCGATTTCAAGAGAGGATGGAAGACGTGCAAGCTTCGAGCCCCCAGGAAGGGCCCGAAAGGGTACTTGTACTACATGCTTGGAGGTGTATTGATTGGGCTTTGACCGTCCGAGGAGATGCGTTGTAAACATAAGCCTGCGAATGGCCGATCTGCAAGGATGGGCCATTGCGACGGAAGGCCGTCCGAGGGGTCGCTCTGTCGCATTCTCGATACGCCGAAGTTGAGATAAATCACCGAACGATGCTGTGTGTCAGTGGCTGTACAGGCTCGGAGGACACCATCGCCAACGACAAGCCGGAAAAATCCGCTTGCAGAATGTAAGTTGGGTCAGTCAGATCTCGGTAATTATGGGCTTCTCGACGTCAAAGCATACTGAGTACATCCTTCGTTTCGATCAATCATCAATCTAGGCGCTCTCAATCTTCTTCTGGAGGATCTGCTTCGGATTGAGAGCATCCGCGGCGAACTGGAAACACCCTCACGCAATTTATCCACAGCCATGACCTCCTCCTTGAAGTCGAATCGGAAAGTAGCCTCATCGTTGATGTACGTCTTCTTCTTGATGTCGAGGGATGTAGCATCCTTCGCGTTGAGCTTCTGAGAAACTGCATCCTTGGAATCGTACAATATCTCGAGGAGATTGGGCTGTATTGACATGTGAGTAAGGTTTCTCCAGATTTTCGGGGTTCAATTATACTTACGGAAATTGTCAGGTAGTCGCAGCCAGCCAGCTCCGTGATCTCACCGATGTTCCTGAAAGACGCGCCCATGACAATGGTCTTGTAGCCGTTTTTCTTGTCGTATTTCTTGTAGTATTTGAAAATTCGCTGCACGCTCTTGACACCGGGGTCCTCGTGAGCAGCGTAGTCCTTCTTGTTGGCAGCCTTGTACCAACCTAAGATACGTCCAACGAAGGGCGAGACGAGGAAAGCACCAGCCTCGGCACCGGCAATGGCTTGAGGCAGGGAGAACATGAGCGTCAAGTTGCAGTTGACGCCGTGCTCGCCCTGGAGGATGTGAGCAGCTTTGATATCTTCCCACGTGGAAGCGAGCTTGATGAGGACACGCGATTTGTCGATGGCAATGGATTTGTAGAGCTGCAGTGAAATCAGCAAGGATAGTGGAATCGAGAAAGAAGCATATTTACATCAATAATGTGGAGGGTTTTCTTGACAGAGCCCTGAATGTCGAAGGAGAACTGTGCGTCGACTTCGGTGGAAACCTTGCCAGGAACAATGGCTAGGATCTCCTTGCTTCGCCCATTGATTGATTATCGGTGCTTTTCGAACTCACCACAGCCTGGACCGATTGAGATCGAAATCGTCGAATTAGGGAGCTCACCACAGAAGGGGGTTCGATGATGGGTGAGTACTTCTCCTCACCCTGTTCCTCAGTAGTCGAGCGATCCCTCATGCGGGCGCCAGTGCTGCAGATAGCCCCCGTCATTGACTCTATCGCAAGAGCTGGAACTTGGAGACTTCTAGGCAGCAGGAGCCTGAGCGAACGTCATAAATAACGCGAGCAGCTATAGCCGGGTACAGGGCAGCCAATTCAGGCTCCCATCTGCTGCGCCCCTGCACTGCCCCATAGTGCTCCCTCGCTGCTCCCCCCTGCTCCCTCGTTGCTCCCCCCTGCTCCCTCGTTGCTCCCCCTTGCTCCCTCGTTGCTCCCCCTTGCTCCCTCGTTGCTCCCTCTAAAGCGGCCCTGCTCCCTTTCCTCATCGAAAACGGTAATTCCAAATCCTAAGTTCGGGGTGTATATAATATATATATATAATATCCCCGAACTGAGGGCAACACGTAATCGGCCACTGACTAAAAGGCCGCCGCTTTGCTCTCCCGCTAACGCCCGTTTCGTGCCACTGCTCGCTTTTGGCTCCTTTATGCTCCCTCCCTGCTCCCTTATGCTCCCTCTCTGCTCTCCCGTGCTCCCTCTCTGCTCCCTCGTGCTCCCCCCCTGCTCCCCCCGGCTCCCTCGCGGCTCCCTCTAGAGCGGCACAGCGGAGGAGCACTGGGGGAGTATAGGGGGAGCAGCGGGGGAGCATCGTGAGGCAGTGCACGGCCGCACTTAGTAGGAGTCTGAAATGGATCCCCATCATTCGGGCTTGAGCTGCTCCCATTATTATGTATTCTGCGTTGACGCAAGTATACAGTATATAGGAACAGATATCTGTTGACTTTTTGACTAGTCCATTTGGGTATGTGTCATTCTGCATATGTGATGTAGCCTATGTCATTCCTTTCAGTGTCATTCCCTATCACGAGCGGCCTCGTGACAGGTGTTGATGCAAGTGTTATCGCATGCATTCAGCACCCTTTGTCAGTGTTTGACACCAGACACTGTGTCATGCTCCTTTGTGCCTGACACTTCTCGCATGATGCATGACACTTGTCGTGTGTTCTATGCAGGACACAGCAGTCGTGTATTTAGTCTGGGCTTCGCCCATCCTCTTCTTCTCTCCTTCGTTAGTTGTCTTTTCAATTCAATACCCATATCGACTCGCTCTGTGCACGGTCCTGAAATTACCTTATTGACACAAGAAACTTTGTATTTTTGAACGAAGTCCATAGCAGTCAGAATTTCCCAAACACAAGCATCATTCAACAACATCACCTTCCGCCAAAAAAAATTGTAGGTTTAATTTTGCCTCTCGGCTTAGCAGCCGAAGGCGGGGCTCGAACCCGCGACCTTGAGGTTTTCTGTTCTAAGAGCCACACGCTCTACCTGTAAGGGGTTAGTGACTTCAACATTCACAAGTTAATTTAAGCAGCCTACCGATTGAGCTCTGCCACTTATGTTAGCAGGGTTAGCAGGCAAGTAAGAAACATGGAGAACTCACACCCCGGCTAACTATACGAATTGATTAAATAATCTTATTATAAATTATAATCTTATTTCTCACAGATGGCTAATGAAAAACAAAGATAAGTGGCTTGGTTCTTAACATATTCGAGTAGATCGGAGCAGACGTCTCCACCCAACGGGATGCCCAAAAGAGGCTCAGAGTCCTCAACCTAACTACCTTATACACCCTATACACCCATAAGGCAGATTTCTCAAAAGCATCAGGATCATGCTACCAAAAAAACATAGGAGAATTGTCAAAATCCCAAGAGTCATCGTGCTCAACACTAGCATTCACGACTCGCCGCTCGAAAGCCCGGCTCTATTCTTCCTCAACAATCTTGATCCTGAATGTTTGCCTCCGCCGCCACTGCTAAGAGACCGTTTCCCCACTATTCTAGGTCGAGTATAAAACTCCTTACCTAGGAGTCAGTAACGATATTGTTGAGAGTTGCGGTTGGATGGGGAATAATAAGTTCTATCTTAAACGGTTCGTTCAGTTTTGGCGAAGGGAGATGGTATGCGATATAAAGAAAGTAGGGGGTGTTGATAGGGTATGAGGTATCATGGGGTAGCTTGATCAATGATATATACTAGTATGATAGCTACCTTCGTGGAGGATCCTGTTTTCCTGGTATGGAACTACCTATATATCTCAATATCCAAGGAGTATGTCTGGGTATCTAGCTCAATCCTATCAACAACCAAACCCAAGCCGTCATGATCCGTCTCGAAGAGCCGTCCGTCTGTCCAGTCATAATCTCATAATCATCGTAGATCATCGTCCAAGAACATGGCATGGGGCATGCTTGCCACAGAGATCCAAATCGCATCAAATCGCACCAAATCAAATCAAATCATCCCAAAAAGAAATCCCCCGTAACCAAACTCTCCCACGGCCTCCCCGTCTGCCACACCATCTCCATCAACGCCCTCGCCTTCTTAACATGACTCATACCCAACCCCTCCATCCGCCTCAACCTCTCCATGATCTTCGCCTTTTGAGATTCGTCCAGCGCGTCGCACCCGGCGGTGAACATGGGGAACAGGAGACATCCCTCCGCCGTGCCTCCCTTGCGCACTTTGTACAACGCACTGACGATCTCGCGCACGGCGCACTGCACCTCCGGGTCCGTGGAGGGTCGGCCTAATATTCGTCTATTGACGTGGATGAGACCGGCGTGGTGGAAGGCTTCGTTCGTAGTAACCAGCTCCACTGCGTATGTGCTATCTTCGATCTGTGTGCTGGCCCTTCGGTGCGGACAGCCCTGGTAATGATGCTGTCGAGCTTCGATCAGGTCGCTTTTCAAGTTCATCGCGCGTTGCACGGTCTCCCGCGATGGCTGCCAGCCTTGCTTGACGTTGCCGGTCGGATCGATGCGCTCACCGTCACAGATCCTGGCCAGTTCGGCAATCTTGGCGAGTATGGAGACGCAGCGACTGGTGAAGCCGAGGAGGCAGTCGATCTGATAGTCTTCCTCATGATTCGATTGGCCATGCGCCCAATAGTCGCCGCCAAACAGGGGCTGGTCATATTTTCCGCCGCTGAGACTACCGAGGACATCGAGGTAAGCAAACCATCTGGTCAAAAAGTATGACACTTTGTCCTTGCGCTTTACCGAATTGGCACCACCGCGCGCTTCGATCATCTGACGGGCAATGTTCAGGTGCTGCTGCCAGCTGATGGCCATTCCGAAAGTATTAGGGTTCAATATCTGAAGAGATGCGAGCATTATGGCAGTTGCGAGATTGCTGTTGGATATTTGACGACTCGGGTCGTCAAGAGCCCGAGACAGAGAAGGGAAAACATCACTCATCCAAATGGCAATTCGATTGTTCGGTTCAGCATGATTGAGCAATCGCGACCGATGGCTAGCTGAATACGTTAGTAGCAAATTAAGAAGATTTATATCCTGGACCGCCACTGTCATTATCGTCAGTAGATATCCATACGTGAGATCTTTCCTTCTTACTTTGAGGCAAAATACTCTTGAATGGATTCTCGGAGCAATCGTGGGGAACCAAGATCCTGGCAGTATGATTCAAGAAATGATGGAAGTAGAGCAGATTCATCGGGTTATCTTTGAGCACTGCCGGTAACGGCTCTAAGGATCGGGAAATGCTGACAGTCACTGGTTTGGAGTAGTATCCTTGCCCTTCTTGGAAAACATCTGCCGTGTTCAACCCAAACGCGAAACCCGCAAAAAGATCGTTGTTGGCCTCAGTTCCGGTATTGTCTAGACTGACGGCACCTATGGTCGGCGTAAAGCCATTCAAGGCCGTAGCGTCTGGATTCCTGGGCAGGTCTAGGTCTAGAAATCCCCGATCAGTGCCATACACGGTTTTCTGTGTGCTGTTCGAGCTGCTGATGTTGAGCTTTCCCGGAAAGATATTGTCACTGCCGCTCGTAGAATCGGGTGGAGAGTCCTCGGAGAGTAAAGACTTGACAGACAAGCGTCGGAAGTCTGCAGATTCTTGAGTGCTGGGTTGAGGTGAAGGTACCGGCATGGGATGGTAATTCTCGTCCGAGCCGACAGAAGCAGCAGGTGTAAGAGGGATACGCGACCCAGCATTCGAAGGACTCGACGACTGGTATCGTAGTGCTGGTGAAGAGATCGATGGGGCCATACTCAGAAGGGTGTTTGGAGCCATAAACTGGTTCGCCATCATACCGTGGCTCTTCTGGTACATGTCCGTCCTATCCCTCGAAGGACTAAGCCGCATTTTCTTCGATCTGTGCTCCGCAAATGTAGAACCCGGGTTTCCATAGAAGTTCATCTGATTCGAAAAGGAAAAGGACGGACTCTGGTAAGGAGGAGGCATATCTGGATTTGAATGGGAATAGTGTTGTCCACCGTATGACCCATTCGTGCCGTTGGGCAGAGGAGGGCTCTCGATGCTTGAATCTGCCGGGGACGGATATGGTCCGATCCCTTGGTCGCGGATGCGGGAAAGTTGTGATGTGGAGATATGATCCCTATACGGAGGTTGAACCTGGAAAGTGGTGGTGGATCCTGAGGAATTGAACTGTCTGACCATGAACCCTCTGGTTGGATTTGGACTGGATGCTTTGATCGCGGGGGCATTGTCACTGTTGTCGCTTGTTGAACGGGAGAATGAAAGGGCCGGAGGCGACTTGTTCGTGACCTGGTTCTCATTGCTTGCTTTCCTCTTAGTACGACCGTCCCAGTTCAAGCGTATGCTGTAATCACAGGTTTCTCCTGCTTTCTCGCAAATTTGACACTGAGGTCTCTCTTCTCCACATTTGATCTTTCGATTCTTACAAGGCCTGATAGCGTCAGATCATATCCCCGAACTGTTGTGGGAGTAGACTTACCAGCATCCGGTGCGACTTCGCCTCTTGGGCTCCGCGCTCCCAGGCTTCTTTGGTCGAGGCATGGCAACGGAGGTATCAGAGCGTACTGCAAGCGGTTCACAGTATACTTGAGGTAACACACGCCCAGGGTAAAAAATTGAACGCTATCAACCACTTGGCGGGGTAGCGGCCGTTATCGCTTCCTGACGGCGCGTTGTGTATATCTCGGCTTTCCTACTCCGATTACTTTTCATATGAAGGCCAGCTGAATGAAAAGTCCGTGGGGAATCTGTACATCGGCTGGCGACAGCAAAGCATTTGTCGTTGCAGATGGGAGATCCTGGTAGAGCCGACGATTAGGCATGTAGCACAGCGACGCCGACGACAGACGGTGTGAGCCATGCATTAGCGGGCGATCTGGAAGGCCTAGAGAATACAACAGAACAGCGCCAGAAAGTATCTATCCAATCCTAGGGCACCAGGGTTCGTGCGTGCTTGCAGATGTACTATACTACGTAGTAGTAGAGTGCGCGATCACGTCCGACCTTAACCGATGAGCTGCATCTTGTCCTATTCGAAAGTGAAGTTTTCAATGGGTAGAGGACCCGCCACGCATATTCTTATGGAACGAGGACGAAGCTATTTACGGACAGGACCCATGTCTCACTACCACGACCATCACTCACCATACTAGTACATGCTCAGGAAAGTCAACCCGCTTCCAGCATGGGAGACTCGCGAAACGGTCCCGTTCAACGGCTGCAGTCGCCATCATTCCATGGCTTCTCCCCAATCCTCCATGTACTTAATCTTCCCAAATCCCCCAAACACCAGCCCTTACTAATTATCCCTCCAGCTCCTCGGTCTCTCCTCCTTCATCTACTCGTTCAAATGGCTCCACGACAACCCCAACCCCATCAACGACTCCTACGGCTGGCACTTCCAATACCTGACCATCATCGGTCTCACCCTCGCCAGCCTGACCTTTGTCTTCGGGCTCCTCGCAGACTTCACTTCCTCTTCCCGCTTGTTTCACGCCAAGAACATGCTCTCAATATGTACGACGCCGCTGGAAGTATTGATTAGTGTCTTATATTGGACGCTTCGAACGTACGACAAATCGCTCGTCGTACCTGAATTTGCACAGCTACCCCTCCAAGCGGATATCTCCTTCCACGCCATACCATCCATCGTGCTCGCGCTAGATCTATTGCTCCTATCGCCACCATGGAGTATATCTGCGCCTGGCGCGATGGGACTAAGTACAGCATTGGCGTTCTCTTACTGGTAGGTGTTCTCAGTCTATATGTCGGATCCCCAATCAATGGTTGAGTCTTGGGACATTACATTCTCGGGTGTAAACCCTTCCCAAAACCACATCTCAACGCCTGGAACATTTTCTCTTAAACAAAACCGTTATTAACTCTAATTCCCCCCATCAGGTTCTGGATCGAGCAATGTTTCGCCCACAACAAATTCTACCCCTATCCCATCTTCGACATGGTAGGTACTCCCGGCCGCATCGGACTATTCACCCTAAGCGCGGCGATCATGACCGGAAGCACCATGCTACTAAAAAATCTCCATTCCCTAGTAAACAGTCAACCCCAGCACAAAAACAGCACCGCGCTAGACGAAGGCACGATACAGGAACAAGTCGAGGCTTATGTCAAGGAGGGGAAGTACATCTTAGACGCGCAATTCAGCAGCAGACAGAGCGAACAGCAAGCCGGTGCCGGTGTCGGTATGGACGAGAGCTCGATAACTGAAGCGGCGAAGGCGTATATCAAGGAGGGGAAATATATCGCCACGGGACAGATGTGACGATCATACTATGATAGATGTGAATATGATACTACAACGGCTTAAATAAAACTTGGATAGCATAGTATACATTGTTTCGAAAATCACACACGCCATTCCATTCCACCCCATCGAGTCCATACTGTCATTAGCGACTGGATACGATAGTTACTACGATTCTTGTCGCCGACACAGACTCGACTCAACTCAAGACTTATCTCTTTGGCATGTATCGCTCCGTTCAAAACAGGCCGGCTGAGACTGAAGTGCTGCCTGCCTGCCGTGACCGACGGTTGGGATCACCCTTTTCAAAACCTTGCAGTACTTACAACAATGTAGCCTCAAATGAAAAGATACGAGCGCAGGTAGCAAAGAAGGAAACGTATCACCGAGTAAATTGGAAAAGTCTGAATAAAAGAGTTGTGAAAATTTCTACAAACGAGAGAGTCCAGCCCGCTAGAAAGGTTCCTGCCCCCCATAATACCTCCTAAACCGATCCCTCTCCTCCCACCCCAAATCCTTCACCACCCTCCAACACGTCAACAGCAAATACGGAAATCTTCTCGTCCAAAACCCCAAATACCCCGCCGGCAACGGCCCCACGTTCTTCTTCACATTCTCCGGCATATCCTCGTAATGATTCTTCTTGTTCCGCAACGCGCGCAAAAGATCAAGCACGCTATCACCTTTATACTTCCGCTGCTTAGCCATCGTATCTTTGAACTCCCCGGGTAGCGCTCTTAGAAAATCGCCACGGGCTTCCTTCAAGATGGTATCGGCGTGGCCTTCGAGATGGGCCAAGGAGGGGTAGAAGTAGTCCTGGCCCTGAGCAAGTTGCTTGTCCATCTCGAATTTTTCGTGTTCGAAGGCGTCGCTGACGTGACAGAGGAAGTCGAGCCTTTCTTCGGGGGCCCAGAAGAAGGGATGGGTGAGGATGGTGGAGGCGTCCGGTCGAGCCTTGGACTTGTGGCTTAGCATGTCTCCGATCAGATCTTTGGCTTCCCATTGGAAATCGCCCATGCAGCCTAGGGCATCTAGATTGTACAAGCCCTTGACGATGTTCGCTTCGCGCATGAACTTTCCGTCTTTGTCGAAGGGGTGCGAACCTTGGGTCAAGCAGTAGTAGAAGACGCAGCCTGCGCAAGTTTCGAAGTCAGCCTTCCTGGTCAGGAGATTGGTAGAGCCAAAGAGTATCGCTGCCGAGCAATGGATCAGGAAAGAGAAGGGGAGACTCTTTCAATGCGAAGCACCATACAATACGTGTAGGCTAATGATAGCTATATCGAAATGACCCCAAAAACTTGAAGGCAAAAGCCAGAGTTGTAACTAAGGAATATATCGAAAAGCTGGCGTTCTTCCATAGCATGAATTGAAGCCACAAGGAAAGGAAGCGAACAAAGGACGATATGTAAGTAGTGCTAATTTGAAGACTGTCTGGTAGTTCAAAGAAGATATCCCAGGAATGTGACTTACCAAGGGAGAAAATATCGATGGCGCGAGTGGCGCGACGATTAGTCTGGGGATCGACCACCAATGGTTCTGAGAAGTTCGTGGTGTCTACTCTACTGAGGTCCATAGGAGCACTTGCGGGTAGGTTTGGATCATCGTCGACTAGGAGCTCCGGGGCGCGCCAACCTGAGGTCCCAGCTGCAAAGGCTGTGGTAGCGCGGAAAGAGTTCTGGTCCCCCTCGAGCTTTTTGCAAAGGCCAAAGTCAGAAATAAGAAGCCGAGGGGGCTGGGATGCTGATGGGTTGGTCAAGTTCAATTTTGGAGCCGAGACAAGGATATTCTGTGGCTTGATGTCGCGATGAACGATTTTCAGAGTGTGAAGATAGAGGAGCCCAGAAGTGATCTGCTTCAACATGTTGGGCGTGTCCAATCCACTGGGCGAGATCAATTGGGAATAGGAAGTTGGTTTTTCGACGACATCTTGCAGTGAAGCTGGACAGAGTTCCAACGCGATGTAGAGGAAATCTCCTGCAGTCTCCTTATCAAAGTATCGTATGACGTTCGGGTGGTCATCACTTTCTTGTAGCAGGCTGACCTCATGAGATGCGATATCGTAGAATTCTTTGAGCATGCGCTTAACAGCCACGTCCCTACCACCGAAGGTACCCTTGAAGACCATGGTGCCGTGGCCTCCATGTCCGAGGATCGTGGCAGTATCAACACTTAAGTGCCCAATATTGATGATTGGTCCAGTCATGTGTATACTTACCTCTGATGCTGGCAAAGACGCAAGCTTGTTTGATTCCTCCTTGATTTGAGGCTCATCTGGAGGTTCAATAATTCCATCCATTGCCTGCTCGGCTTCTTCCCTGGATTGATGCGTACTGTCGCTTCGATTCTTCGCGCGCTTGGCCCCACCTCTCTTTCCTCGACGCGCCTTCTTCTTGCCTGGCAGGGGGGACCCCATTTCGTCAATATCCTCCGGTCCCGGAGAAGGCTCCTGTATTCGAACGCCCCTCTCCTCCTTCTCGTACTCAGTCCGTCCTCGATCCTGCAGAGAGTTGGACCGGCTGCGTAAAGTATCTGGTGGAGGTTCCAGTAAGGTCGTGCTTCTTGATCTTGTCGCAGTGACTCCGTCCACTGCTTTTTCAATCGTGATTGTAACATTTTCAGCCTCAATCGGTGCGACATCTTCTGACCATGATGCTGTCGCAGCGACAGGTGTGGATGGAATGGAATCTAGAGGCTGTTGCACATATGGTGGACTTGGTCGGATCTCCAGTCTTTTCTTGAGAAGTTTGAAGAAATGCGGATAGTTGATGTAGACAAAGAGGCAAAATATGCAAAACACTATGATCAGGATAATATCATAAGCATTGTCAGTGGCACTTTCGAGGATTCTACTGTTGTTGGATATGGATGGCAAAAAGGCGGATTTGTTGTAGACCGCCACCGGAGAGTCATTGGCGAGCACGTCCTCTGGACCAGAAATTGTCAAGCCACTCCCTTGCCGCGTCTCATGGTCAGTGAGCGCATGCACACCAACAAACCCTTCCTGCCGTTGCGCAAGACTCAATGATTGTATGGACGAGGTCCATTCCAACCAGTCTTTGTTGTAACACTGCGCTGCTTTTGCTTTGCCGGTTACCAAAGGATAAGAAGTCTCAGACATGGCGAACCACCCACCAGCTTCGGTGTGGTTAACAAAAATCCGGTTCTTCGCGCTGAGCGTATCGTAGATTTCGTTGTCGATGGGGCCAACTGGTTGCGGAAGGACTATAAGCTGTGGATCAGGATCATCTGATTGCGAAGGACGGGCGACGTCAAACACTCGGACTACCGGAGATGACAGCTTCTGCGTGTAGGATTTTTGCCTCTCCATCAACTGGCCGTGATCCCAACCGAAGATGCTGCCGTCATGTAGAGGGTATACGTATTTGTTATCCATGGTGCTGGAGTACTGGTTATGTAAATCACCATCTCGAGTGTTTGGGCCCCATTCGGAGTATTTCAGAGTACATATCGGTTCCGTTGTGTCCCTATTTTGAATTGTGATTGTATACTCGGTTCGACCCAGCACGAACGAGCCTCGCGAGCCGCACTCTTCATCGTCAAGAACTTCAAGACCTCCAGGTTTTGGGCACCTAGGCTCTTTGCTGATAGAACTTCCAGAGCCAGATCCAAAGACCTTATGAATCACTCCTGTCGTGGCATCTACCGTGTAAAGCCTCGTTCTCTTTTCCGCGTTGTAGACCACAGCAGGGTCCACGCTCTCGTAAGGTGACATATCCGCCACCAGCTGCTTCACTGTCAGATGTAACTTTTGTAGGCCACCGAGGCCGCCTTGGTTGTAGATATATATGTCCCCATCCCTGCTTGGCTCCACAATCCAGAGGAAATCGTACTCCGGTTTGGTCTGATCGAGCAATGACTTGTTCTGAGGATGATATGTCGTCTCAACCATTGGGGCCTCTACCTCCAACTCCCACCTCGCCGCACCTGTCTTCCTATCCCTTGCGTGTATCGACCCATCCACGGTCGCCAGAAGAACAAAATCCTCGACTTCCCAATCCTGCAACGAGCGCGCATTGAGCGGCGTAGACAGCCCGGCTGACTTGCCAGAGCCTCGTGCAGGTTGAACAGCTCGGACAGCTCGGTTTTCACCAGCCAGAGCTAGAGGATTTGTAGCGACGGCGCTCGCTTGTCGTTGGTTTAATGTCGTGTCTTTTAGATGTTTGTAGTTTGCCGTTTCGATCGCTGGTTCTTCATGGGGTCCAGAGGATCCAGAACCTGTGGGGTGGTTGTCGAGAGCAGCCTGTTCATGCGATGACTTACGATGGTATATCTGCTCATGTTGCTGGGAAGCAGTTATCAATGGTGAAAGTAGTAATGATAGCGTCAACGCTGAGATCACAGCTGCTCCTACGCCTGGCCTTCGACGCATCGTCGTGATATAATCCGGATATACAATTGTATTCGCTCACCAGGCAGACTACATTAGAACTGGTTTCCCAACTGGCAGAAAGCTATAATATAAGGGCTCATATTCTGTTGCAAAACCATGTAAGGTCATGACAAGATCATATCAACATAGATCAATTGATATAGCAGGACGCAGGATGGAAATGAAATAATAGTTTGAGGAAGGGAGGGATGTCAGCAGTGTCAGCTTGAAGGCACAGTCGTACGTTGGAGCATGAAGACTACTCCCTATATGGTTAGTCTAAGCCTGCTCCTAGAGGCGCAGCGAATGAAAGGCCGTAGCTTCTTCTGAAGCAGCGGCCTGGACCGCTTTGCCGATGGAAAATGGCACTATCAATTCCAGGTACGACAATATGGTACCACATTATGACTCGCGTTCAAGCTATCGAGTATTGCCTTATAGACGAAGACTTGTGAAGAGTCCTGTATAGACACTCTGTGTGTGGTAATGTTCGATGGGACGCATTCCTGAATCCTTCCGTGGGCCCTTGCATGAAACTAAGATCCTACTCAGAGACTAAGCCCCCGCTGAGAGGCTCAACGGCGTAACGCATTGCGCAGACTGTTGACAAATCTCTATTGGTCCTACATGCGCTCAAATGCTCCTATGAATGCCGATCGCTGGATATCATGAACTTTTAGACCGTTTCACATCCTCTCCCGTTTCCGTGGTGCGCTTCGGATTATGTTATCCACCCTCAAGAGGAGCTGCTTGACGTCAGTTCATGTTCTCGCACACAGGCAGGATGCGTAGGCTCACCTCCGCCGCTTCACTGGCAGACGACACCACAGCCCGTTTCAATTTGTAGCTCTCGATCACCCCGAGCTCCCTCATGTCTGCTATGCCGCCTCCAGGTGTGAGTAGGTCTAAGCCCGAGTTCGCCTCCCCCTTGTATGTCGCCTTCTTAAGCCTTGCTACCAGATCGCTCGAATCGAATCCTGCGTTGTCCGCCAAAATGGTTGGCAATTGTTGCAGCGCTTTGGCAAACGACTCCACCGCGATTGCCTTCTTGCCTTCGATGTTCGGCGCAGTCTGTTCGACGGCCTTCGCCATGACCATCTCCGCGCATCCTCCACCGAGGGTGGTTTTAGGTTCCCGCACCGTTTGCGAGAGTACGGCTAAAGCATCATGCAACGATCGCTCCGCCTCATCTAGTAGTTGCTCAGTTGCTCCTCTTAGTACGATGGTGCAAGCCTGTCCAGCAGCAACACCAGAGAATTTGATTAGGGTGTCTTCGCCGATGATGACTTCCTCGATGACGTCGCAATGGCCCAACTTGACGTGTTCTGGGTGATCAAATGTCGACGCAATCTCGCCCCCTGTGACCAAAGCTAATCGCTCTATACCATCGAAGTCTGCGTGTTCTATCGACATGATCCCTGCGTCTGAGAATAGCTGTTCGGGCCAATTGTAGATGAGTTGCCGATTGACGAAACAGTTGATGCCGTGACCCTTGATCTTCTCCACCTTAGCCTTCATCTTCTCTCGTTCCGCTTTCTCCAGCTCGGCAAGTTTGCCTGTAGATTCGACTTTGACTCTGGCACCAAAGATCTTGATCTTGTCTGTATCCATGGCCGTGTTTGCAACCAGTATCTTAGCATTCTCTAACCTCTTAGGCTGATTGACACCGATCTGCTTGTCCAAGATGAACCCCTCGTCCAGGTATGAGTCGTTGAGCTTACCACCCGCTTTTTTGATGATTTGTATGTGACTAAGGTCTGTAGACCCTCGCATTCTCAGGACAGCATCGCACGCCAGCTCAGCGAAGTGATTCCGATCCTGGCTCAATACCTTCGAACTTAGTGTTGTTCTGGCTATGGCCATGAGATCTCTTCGGAAGGCTTCTTTGTCCTTGCTGTGGTCCAGGGCCGTCTCTTCTAGAGCTTTTAGAGCAACGTTACTTGCTATCCGGTAGCCTTCAATAATAGTCTGAGGATGTATCTTTTTCTCCACAAGCTTCTCGGCTTCACGTAGCAGTTCTGCTGCCAACACTGTGACCGACGTTGTCCCGTCTCCTACCTCATCATCCTGAACCTTTGATATGTTTACTAAGACCTTGGCCGCAGCATTGTCTAACGCTATCGACTTCAGTATGGTGGCCCCGTCGTTTGTGACCATAATTTCGCCGGTTGAGCTACACCAACTTCAGTGCTAGCCTTTGTAGGTATGAGTCGAGTCACACGTACGCTGACTGTAATATCTTGTCCATGCCTTTCGGCCCTAGTGTGCTCTTGACCAGATCTCCCACGGCGATAGCCCCAACAAAAGCTGAGAGACGCGCATTCTCGCCCTTTTCTTCTGTGACCTGGTCGCCAAATATTTGTGTAGGATTGAAAGCAGCCTAAGGCAATTCAGTTCAGGCCCGTGATTAAGGCGCATGGCAACATACCATCACCAGTATCGTCAGAAGTTGTGCTGGACGGGGATTGTGTGGTTTTTGATCACTCGGAAGTTCCTACAGGATACTCCGTCGACGCGACATCCTTGCAGTGGCATTTCGGCCGAGTAGAATAGGTAGTCCTACGGGAGCTAGCGGCACGAACTGTTCTACCCTATCACCCTATCCTAGAATACACCTGTGACTTAGAATGCCACTTGACTTGCCATGATCCTTGCCATGTTTCACGTTGAGCCATCAGTTGATATCTTCTCCACATTTTCCCCACATTCATTTATCTGCGGTACCACAGTACTGCAGACTGCAGAGCCCCAGCTGATATTGTGGTCTTGAGAGTTAGAGCATTTGACATTGATCCTTGCGAATAGCCAAGCTCGAAGAGTCTGTACAACAGTATATAAAGCTCGATCGGCCTCGGAACATATGCTTCCATTCCACCTTCATCCTTCTTTGTTTTGTACGACTTGTATATATTACTGCCCTTCCTTTCCCTGTACATAATACATACACTTTGTTCTCTTCATCAATTCTTTCTCGTGTTCAGCATCACCATTATTCCTTCCATACTTCGCGACTACCTATAGCGGCATGGCTACCGTCAACATCGCTCTCCAAAACCAGACGACTTCCAGCACAGTATACGCCTACATCACTGGTCAAGCGCTTGACAACAAGAATGCCCTCTTCCTGCTCCAGTCTGATGGCAAGACACACTACTTCCCCACCTCGCCGCCCTCCACTGGCTCTCCCCTGACCGAGAACTGCGCGATCCCACTCGGTGCTCCCGGCAACACGGTCACGGTAACGGTCCCCCATCTGGCAGGCAGCCGAATCTGGTTCTCAGTCGACAGCACCTTGACTTTCCTGCTCAATCCCGGTCCAGCCCTCGTGGAACCATCCGTCACCAACCCGTCAGACCCCAACATCAACGGCTCCTGGGACTTTTGCGAATTCACCTTCAACGACGCCCAGCTCTTCGTCAACGTAAGCTACGTGGACTTCGTCTGCCTTCCGATCTCACTAACCTTGACCAACACCTCCGGAGCTACCCAGCATGTCACGGGCATGGGGAACAATGGTCTCGACACCGTCTGCTCTAGCCTCGCCGCCCAAGACGCCTCCGATCACGCCGGCTGGTCCTCACTGATCGTAAAAAACCCCTCGGGTCGGAACATTCGTGCTCTGAGCCCCAACAACGGCATCGTGCTCAACAACAACCTCTTCGCGAACTACTTCGAACCTTACGTCGCCCAAGTCTGGCGCACTTACCAAAACCAGCCTCTCTCCATCGACACTCAAGCCCAATGGGGAACCGTCACCGGCCAGTAAGTTCTCCCCCATCCAAGCCCCTCCTCTCCTTCCCGCCAACCATCAATCCTCAAACCTCCCTCCCTCCCCCTTCTTAAGCCCCCTTTTACTCCCCCTCTTACCCAACTAACTCCCTCCTTCCCCCAGAACCTCCCCCTCCCCCCCCCTCCTAACCTTCCCCACAATCGGAACCTTCACCCCCCCCTCAACCCCCTCAATATTCTCCTGCTCCACCGGCCCCTTCGCCCCCCGCCCCACCAACACCCTAGAAATGG